>Ga0114974_10002259_pt1 | contig 14821 bp, 18 predicted proteins | sample S_130206_EF_Meta_FD_87318 | JGI IMG/M metagenome (GOLD analysis project Ga0114974, IMG submission 87318) | Freshwater microbial communities from Lake Simoncouche, Canada to study carbon cycling - S_130206_EF_MetaG | ecosystem: Environmental > Aquatic > Freshwater > Lake | place: Lake...
AGGGGACTGTGTGATATTTGCTAGTAGATTTCAATACAAAAATGTTTTTAGTTGAAGTGGGTAAAAGCCCATACACACTGATTGTCCCGGGCAAAACCGGCTCTATGCGGTCAAACTCCCGCCCAATACCCTTTATTTCAGAGGAAAATACAACGGTATCATTGCAGAAGTTTGTTCCGACAAAGAGTGGCCTCACACCATATGGATCTCTTGCAACTATTAGCCGGTTGCGCTCAGAATCATAGAGTACCAAAGCAAAGACGCCATCTAGGGCTCTGGCAAAGGTGTCAAGGTCATCGCGATGACGCATGTAGAGCTCACCAATACATTGGCAGTCAGACCCCGTATTATCTAGGCCTAACTCCTTTTCCAGATCCTTTGAATTGTATATCTCTCCATTACAAATCCATGTAATGGGACCATTTGAATAAGGCTGCATACCGGCATCTGTAAGGCCATTAATAGCAAGCCGTGTGAATCCAAGTGTTACATTATCTGCCACCTTTACAATGCGCGTTCCTTCAGGACCTCTCGCCTCCAATCGACTCACGTGATTCTCACACTTATCTATGAATCCTAAACATGCCCATATTCCGCACATTCTCCTGCTTATAATTAAAACAAAATGTTTAGACCTAATAGAAATGGACGCAAGTGACTTGATAAAAAGTTTAAGAGAAAAGACTATATATTATAATATCCAGGCTCAACTTTCAATAGCACAGGCGACTAAGACGCCCCCGTGCATACCAAGGTTGTGCGGATCTTCTAATAACTGTTCTTACAACTTCAGCAATTATGAAATACGTCAAGACTATTTTAGCGGAAGGTATGATGTAGGGTCCGCCTGCAGTTTTAGTACTTGCAGTACTTGCACAACGTTTGGATATCAGTAGTTCCGGCTTATATTATACTTTAATTATAGAATGTCACCACTTGTTCAAGCACTTGATCAAAATATAGAGAGTCTTGTCTATAATGTGATTAAATATGGTATTATAATTGGTCTAACCATTAGTTTGATTGTTTTAGTAATAGGTTCCGTATTGGTTCATGATACTGCATACATTGAGAAAAACCCGAAATTCTTTATAAGTGAGACACTCATCATGGGCATTTTAACCACTGTACCCATCCTATATATTACATATTTACGAGGAGGTAAAAAAGAGAACACTCTCTCAGGGACACTTTTATTTTTCATGAAAATTGTCCTGATCCATATAGGTTTCCAGTTATCTGGGGTATACACAGTATTATTTGGTTAATATATAAAGGCTATAAACAACAATCTATAGATGTCTGGTGTAAAGTCAAAGGCCGAGCGTTTGAAGGAGACCATTACACTCTTGAAAAAACTTCCTGAGGTGGGCATTGCACGTGAATCCTGGGCATACAGTCAAGTACAGGATTTAATGACCGCTTGGGTGAATGGAGGGCCAGCGGTGACTGAGAAGATAGACTTTGACAGCCACTGGGGTACCCTAGTTCTTCCTATCAAAGAGGGCAACGTGTCATCTCTTGACTTGAAAGTTAAAAAGTAACTGTAAAAACAGCAACCATCTTTTTTGTGAGAAAATCGCACAAAAAAAATGGTCCAGGCGGGTCTTGAACCCGCGACCTTGGCGTCACTAACATGCGACAACTGTGTTGCTATAATTATACGTAACCGTATAAGCACCACGCTCTACCAACTGAGCTACTGGACCTGATGTAACGGGACCTTCTATCCAATATTCTATCTCACGGAACTTTTAGGCCACCGTCGCACGTACTAATGAGGGGTGCGGGCCACTCAATTTTTGTGGCTGGCCTTAACCACTAATCAAATACTTAAATTCTTCAAGTCTATAAAGTATAATGATATCTGGTCCATACTATATTAATCTGGACTATAGGCGCGATCGCCGCCTTCAAGTAGAAACGGAATTTAATCGTCTCGGCATAGATTCGGCTGTTCGCGTACCGGCAGTTTTTGATAAAGATGGTGCAAGTGGCTGTCTCCAATCACATATTACCACAATAAATAATGACCCTCTCAAAGTTGACGCCACCTGGATATGCGAAGATGATATACAGTTTTTAGTGGATAGAGCTAGACTAGATATATATATAAAGGAATTCATGGAATCCGATGCAGATATTTTATGTTTGGGTGGCGCAAGTAGAAAAAACGCAGAATACACTTCTAACTTATGGCGTACATTTGATCTACAGACTACCTCATCCTATATTGTAAAAGATAGGTTTAAACATATTCTGGCCGATTTTTGGAAAGTTATAGTGGATTGTCGGATGAACAATAGCGCAAACCCATACAAGGAGCAATATGATAATTTACAGGTGAATAAGGGTGACCCTCTAGCTGCAGATCAGAGTTGGAAGGTTTTACAGCAGTCTCATATATTTGTAACACCTAAGACTCGCTGTATTATTCAACGCGCAAGCTATAGTGACATAGAAAAGCAGGATGTGAATTATGGTGTCTGAATATCAGTGGGTTCTTCCTCCTCAACAAAGCAATAGAGCATCTTTCTGAAATATCTATAGTGCAGATGAAAATTGGACTCCATGCCCCCACCCACTTCTATCTTACATGTAATTACCATAGTAGTATTTTCAGCCTTCAGGGCCTCGCACTTCTGCTTATGATTATTAGTAGCCGCTTTCCAACTATTTTCTGCCATTTCTTTAAAATACTTTTCCTGAAATGTGGAGGGTGGAATGACAATCATCTTTTTAGATACAATACTGCAGCCTTATGCCTGATAAATGGGCTGCCGCAAAAATTGAAGTTATTTGTGCGTTTATATTATAAACACACAAATGTCTGCATATCTGAAAATCGCCGATGTAAAACAGGGGCCGTCTGAGATGCCGGCGGACACCCCAATCACCTACAATTTCCCCCTAGACCCCTTCCAGCAGCATGCGATGAAGGCAATCTGTGCGGAGGAGAATGTTCTCGTGACGGCTAAGACAGGTTCGGGTAAGACCTTGGTCGGCGAGGTTCAGATTGCCTATTCCCTGAAAAAGGGTATGCGCGTGTTCTATACCACGCCAATCAAGTCGCTCAGCAATCAGAAGTTCAAGGATCTGAAAAAGCAGTTTGGCGATGGTAAGGTGGGGATTATGACGGGTGATATCAAGTTCTGCCCTGATGCAGAGATCGTAATCATGACCACCGAGATTCTGCGCAACCTCTTGTACAAGCAGGATTCTACCACAAAAGACATCGGCCTCACTGCCGCCATGTCATGTGATCGCTTGGACGCGGTTATCTTTGATGAGTGCCACTATATCAACGATAGGGATCGTGGGCATATTTGGGAGGAAGTTATGATCCTCCTGCCCCCTGAGGTCAAAATGATTATGCTGTCTGCTACTCTGGATCACCCCGAGTACTTTGCGGAGTGGCTGGGCGAACTCAAGCAGCGTCCCGTCAACCTGATTAGCACCGAGCATCGCAATGTTCCCTTGACGCATCATCTTTGGTATGGCTCTAAATTCCATGTATTGATGGACCCCCAAAATCACTATAATGAGAGTGTCTACAGGCAGTGGCTGGAGTGGCTTCACAACCAGGAGAAGGCGCATTCCAAATTTCAGGAGAAGGTCCGTGATGCAAAGGCTGCAGGTACGGAAGGAGCAATTATGGGGAAGGTCAAGCCGACCTCATTTGTTCACAGAATGAATGAACTTATTCGGGCTCTGGAGGAGAAGGAGCTTCTTCCTGCCCTGTTCTTTGTTCTGTCTAGAAAGGACTGCGAGCGATATGCGGAAAAGGTGGAGGGCAGCCTCATCTCAACATCTGATACGGCCGCTGTCAATCACATCTGGAACTTCCATCTGAGCCACCACAAGGCTGCGCTAGAGAATATTCCCCAATATCATACTCTTTATGAATTGGTGCAGCGTGGCGTGGCATTTCATCACAGCGGTATTGTGCCGATGTTAAAAGAGATTATTGAGATCTTGTTTGGCAAGGGGCTTATCAAGGTCCTCTTTGCCACGGAGACCTTTGCGGTGGGCATAAACATGCCGACTAAAACTGCGGTCTTTATCGGTCTAAAAAAGTACGATGAGGAGCGTGGTGGAATGCGTATTCTGAATACGGCCGAGTACATTCAGATGGCGGGTCGTGCTGGGCGGCGCGGCCTAGATACCATGGGCACGGTGATTTATCTGCCAGACAGGGATCCTGTGGAGCCTCTAGAAATGAAGGCGATGATGTGCGGAGGAAAGGCGCCTGTCACATCTAGGATGGAGTTCGGTTATGACTTTATCTTGAAGACGATTCAATCTGGCAATAGCAACTGGCTAGATCTCCTGTCAAAGTCCTATTGGCGCCGTCAGCGCGAGCAATCTATCAACTATATCAAGGTAGACCAGTACAAGGCTCTGAGCAAGTTGAAACAGATTATTATAACCGAAGATGAGGCCGCTGCCATAAATGAGAAGGAGGCGATTGAACAGCAGATTCGTGAAAATAATAACGCAAAACGCAAGAAGGCTGAGCTCGCCTTGAGGGTCTGGAAGGATAATCATCTGGGTCCGAGATGGCAAATTGCGGAACAGAAGGCTGCAGAGTTCCGTGAGATTAATAATAGTCTCAGACTGATTAACCGAGATCTGGAAATTGCCCTAGACGTTTCGTCAACCGTTGAGGCCCGTATTCGTGTTCTGGAATCACTAGGATTCTTGAAGCCGATTGAGGATCCGACGAAGCATACACGGGAAACTTTGACCACTCTCGGTGTCTTAGCCACTGAGTTGAATGAGATGGATGCATTACTTATGTCACAGTTCTACAAGATGCCAGGATCAACTAAGCTAGAGCCCGTAGAGGTACTGACTATTCTGGCAGCGTGTATTGCAGAGGCAAAAAAGGATGGCGAGCAGCCCACTATTGAACAGTTGAATACGTCAGAAAAGGTGAAGTCGGCATTACATACACTGAATGACACGTGGCATAAGCTATGTGATAGAGAAGCGGCGTGTGGGGCTAGGCAATCTGAGTGGTCACTCAGTACATTCTGGATTGATCCGATGCTGCGTTGGATGGAGGGCGACTCGGTGGCGTCAATCTGTTCAGAGTTTGGCGTCTACGAGGGAAATCTTATTCGGTCCGTTTTGAAGTTGCAGAATATGCTGGAGGAATGGCGTTCTATGGCACAGTATTGTGAGGATGTAGAAGTTCTTGACCGGTTCAGGGATGCTAACAGCCTATTAATTCGGGAGACGGTGATTCAGGATAGTTTGTATCTGCATATTTAACGATGTCTATGTCTGCGAGACTTCTTTGCCTTTCTACCGCGGTGCTTTCTGCGAGTGCCACCGCCCTGATTAGTGGTTTGACCATTATTAGTGGTTTGACCATTATTGGTGGTTTCACCATTATTGGTGGTTTGACCATTATTGGTGGTTTGACCATTATTGGTAGTTTGACCATTATTGGTAGTTTGAGTAGTATTGTTTTGACTAGTATTATTTTTATTATTATTAGCGTCAAAATTATTATTCGCCTGTTGTCTATACTTTTCTACTAGTTTTGTTATTTTATTATTATTTATAAGTTTAACATAATCAAAAGCATTTTTATATTGAAAATTACGAATGTGAGGGGATGCCCCCCCGTCTAGTAGCATCTTTAAAGTTTCATATTGAACACGTGTAAGAGGCTCCCCATTTTTTATGAGACTTTTATATATTATTCCCAATACTCCTGTTATTGGCAAACTATCTTCAGAAGTTTTTTGATTTGGGTCTGCGCCATGCTCAAAAATTAAATCTCTAACGATATCTGGTTTAAGATATACTGCGGCGCGGTAGAGCATGGAAAACCCATGTTGTGGACATTGTTCAAGGACTTTATCTATTTTAGATTCATAGAGTCTTTTGTAATCATCATATGTCATCTCACCATTAAGAACCCCCAAGAACGCTTCTTTATGTAAACCATCATTACAATGTTCTCTATTCATCTTTGATGGTCCCGTCGGTTTAGGCGCCTTATTTTCCTTAGATCTAAAACCAAAATCAAAGAATCCCATCTGCTTGTTTATATTATAACCGCATAAAATAAATTCATTTAAGTTTATCTAAAGCGGTCCCCCATATTAAATCAGAATGGATCAGGATATTTTTGCTCTAGTAGGCAAGTACGGTTTCAAGGCACTTCATAGTCGCCTGAACGAAATTATGTGTTCTGAGTTTGAATATCTGAAGAGCCAGTTTGACGCAGCGCCGCTACAGGTTCAACCAGCCCAACAACCCCAGCCAGTCCAGCAGACTCAACCCCCTGTAAAAACCAGCAAAAAGGGCAGAAAGCCCTACACTAAAAAGTCTAAGACAACCGCTGTAGAAGAACCAATTGTCTCAGAAGAGCCGGAAATAAAGGATGTAATTGTGGTAGCGCCCGTAGAGCGCCAAGGATTCCGCGATCCAAAAGAGGTGAAAGCATTTCAAAAGGCTGCAGAGGAAGCAAAGCACAAGGAGAATGTGGCAGCCGGGATTGACGTAAGCAAAATTCTCACAAAGGAGAATCTAAAACAATGGATTGAACAAGAAGGTCATACGTACGCATGGGTCGCAAGAGAAAAAGCGGGCTGTCCTGATACGCAAGTGGCCGCCACCGCCCAAATGATGGGAGTAAAAAGTAAAATATCCAAGCGGCGTGGAATTGTGATGGGAGGCCATTAAGTGTCAAGGAGAATCACAATATGACCACCTCTTGGATTAGGGTCTGAATGAGCAGCACATTGCCATGAAAAGCCATCAAGAACCCCTGTAATTTGAAGGCCATCGTTATTGGTAAACGTAAGTATATGTTTACCAATATCGGTATAATCAGTCAAGGGAAACTTACCGTCTATCAGAATTAGTGTATCGCCAATTTTATGAGGTGGAGGCGGCTCACGGTAAGTAGGCCCATCATCATGGCGAATACCAAGAATCTTAAACTCCTTCATTTGCTTGTTAACTAGGCCAATCTCAAGGGAGCTTGAGATGGGTGCCTTCAGATCTGGACTTACAGAGGGATCCGATGTCTTAGGGCTAGGTGGTGCTTCCATTGTACCCATGATACGCCACACTCACTTTTCAATTTTTGCAGCCGTATTTGCAGCAGCATTCGTAGCCGCAACTGATTTACGTCTCTTTGCCTGTTTTTTAACTAGTACTCCTCCAGGCGTAACTGTAACTTCTGGTGTCGCTAATTCCACTTCGTTTTCTACTTCAACGTATTCACCAAGAAGTGTCTGAATAGTGGTTATCAGGTCAGTCTGCTGATACTTTAGTTCCGATAGATTATGTGTCGTATTCATCTCAATCAAATCAATCTGCTGCTTCTTGTCTGATACAATCTTCTTCATGAGTTTGTTACCCCTTGTCACCATACGGTCCAAATAAACCTTCGCCTGGTCAATTCTTGTTTTAAATATGGGTTCGCTGGAATCCAATTCACGTGACTCTATAATACTATTGAATGCTTGAGTTATCCGAATTACCTGATTTATGATAGAAAGGGTGTATTCCACATCTATTTCTGCACATGACTGGAAATACATAGCGCACTGTGAATCGTTTATCCACTCAATCCCAATCGGTACATTTGGATCCCGTCCCTGAATATTTGTAACTAATGAGATAAATACACCAACTGGTACTTCGGGATGCAATTTCATATCACGAAGAAACTTCTTAACCTCATCTGATTTTACAGCATGTCCATAGTTTTTAATTTCAAATAATACAGGTGTATTATTAATAGTGGCTGAATAGTCGCAAGAAAACGTTGGCATCTTTATTAGATCCCAGTTCATTTTCTCTTTGGCAATAGCTTTAAAATAGTGCTCGCCATCTTGCCCCTTCAACACAGAGGAAGCAGTCCGTTGAATCTTTGACTGCAACTCCTGCTCTTTAATAATCAACTTTTGTTCTCTCTGACTCAGACATTCATCTTTGATTCTTAGAATTTCCTTGTGAGCATCTTCAACAACCTTGAGATGTCTAGCGGCCTCCTCCTGACAGCGTTCACGAATCAGACTCTCAGACTTATTAGCAACCTGTATCTCAGCCTCTAACTCTGCAATGCGTTTAGCTATGGTACGCATCTCTTTCCTATGTGCCGAGTCTAAATCCGCCCTGGAACTAGTCATCTCAGATTCAATTACGGCCTTAGATTTCTTAAGTTCCTTCAGTTGCTTTTCATAATCAGAACGCACTTCATGAATTTCTGAACTATATCTTGCTGAAACTTGCTTCTCTCTTTCAGATAGTTCGCCCGAATGTTTTTCTTTGATATCTTTCAGATATTCGGCAAAAAGCGAATCGCGAGTATATTCATTGGCCAACGACTCTTCCATTCCAATAAGTTTTGACGCAAATGTCAAAACGTTTTGAAATTGTGATATGGAACAGGTCATAATATTTTCTGGAGGGTGAAAGCTTGATTCCACATCAAAAGTTAATACAGCCGTGTCAGTTAGCTGCTGTCTAGAGACAAACGATGGAATTTCTCTAGGGTTTAAGCTCATATTACCTATTTATGGGTGCCGGTGTTTAGACCAACTTGCTAGAATTTATCTCAACTGTAATTCAATTATCGTTTCCAAAAATACCTTATACTCTCGTATGTGTAATTCGTTATTATAATTAGAAAATGCCTTAAGCGCGAAAAAAAGATTATCTGAATAAAGTTTAACTAGAGAATCTTCTGTATGTTCACCAATTACAGTAACATAGGCCATATAAATATCAGTACGCGCAGAAGTATTCAACCAACTATTAAACTTGTATCCAATATTTTCATCTAGTACCCTAGATATTTCTTGAAAAATAGATTGCGCCATATATTGAACCAGCGCAATCTATCTTTAGACAGTTGTATTAAGCATCTCTTTGGCGCAGCCCCTGCCTATTAATAGGTGCAGGTAGTCTAAGTGGTGTAGAAGTGATGTTATGCCTAACTAGTTCATCTATAGTTGGAGTTTTATGATCAAGCCCAGTTATAGGAGGGTCTGTTAAAACGCTTGCAATTGACTCTAATAAAGTGCCAATTGTAAATGCAGGCGACCAATTTTCCTTCAAGATATCAAGGCATATCTCTCCATCAGGATACACATTCTCAGAACGTACACGATCAATAAATCGCACATTTGGTGGAACAATAGGATAATCTTTTGAAATTTCAATTAATAACCTATATTTTTTACCCTTGTGTCTGGGATCATCTAAGTTATGAATACTCGCTTCCCAATTCATTAAATCGTAACCGCCACCTGGCCTAGCAGTCCAAATATTAGAAGGATATTTACTCATCTCATTTAATTCTCGTTGAACTCGTTTTAAACAAAGTGACGTCATACCAATGATGGGTACAATGGATATGATCAATTTTTAGAGGTACCGCCAAGTATCGAAATTAAGTGTCATATTTCGCTACTTGGCAGCACCCTTAGGGAGTACTTAAATTAAGTACTCCACGGTACCTAAGATATATAAAAGCCCGATCTTTATTTTCCATTTAACTTAACCCCAGGCTCAACCCCTATAATCACAACCTTAGTAGAAGGTGAATCAAGTAATGATGTACCTAAATTTAAGAAAAATAATACAATTAATGAAACAGTAATAAACTTTATAAGCGGTGTAAATAGAGAGTTGAAATCAAACTTAATACCACCCTTAGAATTATCAGAATCTTCTGTAGTATCTATATCTTTACCCTTATTTGTACGAATTTGTAATCTATCTAAAAATGGCTGTATTGATGGTATAATTATTCCTTCATTCAAAGCATTTACAAGATCAACAATATTATTACCAATTAGTACACCAAGGGCTACACCAATAACATTAAAATCAACCATAATTCTTCCTATACTGTTGGTCCCATCAGATACAACATTCAATGGGCTAGGTATTAGCTTTAAATTATCAGTTGTAATAGACATTGGCATTATATATTATATGAATATATATAAATCTACCGGAAATATATTAGGTAAATTCAACTGTAGAAATCTAAACTGCTTAAATTATACATACCTTTTTTAAGAATGAATATTGACTTTGCTATATTATATTTTGGATTAACAAGATCAACAAAGCAGGTATACATGAGTCATAAAATGTCAATATATAATTTACTTGATAGTTATAACTTATCATATATGAAATTTATGCACACATGGAGTACAAAAGATAATAAACAAAGGGTTTGGTATGAAATAATAGAAAAAGAAATAGACTATTCAGAATATAAACTATTGGAACCGGATGAATATAAAATAGAAAACCAAGAGGACTTTCTAAATAGTATAAATATGGATAATTATTTTTATAAAGATGTATATGAAAAAATCAATATGACTAAATATTCGTATAGAGATATATATGTTGAAGAGGGCGAATCATTACCGGAATTAGTTACAAACCATATATGTGCATTAGAATCCCAAAAAAGATGTTTAATTATGCTTGAAGAGTATATTAAAAAGGGCTATAATTTTAAGCAGATTGTATTTCTAAGACCAGATGTCAGAATAAATACCCTTTTTCCACTATATGATATACTTTCAGATGCAGATGCAGTATATATTCCTAATGAAGATCATCACTCAGGATACAATGATAGATTTGCAGTAATGAATTACAAAAATGCCCGTATTTATGCTAAGAGAATAGATGAGATAGCCGAGTTTAGAAAAAATAATGGAAGAATTGTATCTGAAAAATATGTTAAGTATATAATAGATAAATATAGGATGAATGTAGTATTTATCAATTTTAACTTTGATATAATAAGGCCTTAAATATATACTATGGTATCACTAAGTATAAACCTTTAAAGCATTTAATATAGTCTGGACAAGTATATTATAATCTACATTTATACATCTAGGATCATTATCTAAACTATTTTCGCTTATAACACATTTACCTATTGATAGCCATGGTTCGCAACGAGCAGATTCAAAAATCGCATAATCACCAAAGCAATGAATATTAACTAATATTTTACATGACGCAAGTGCTTTATCTCGTTCTTCACCATATGATTGTATATAATTTACAGAAACTCCATGTGATCGCAGTTTATTTATAATATGGTTACGACGCTCTGATGCATAACCAGCAAATCCAACGTCATATATATTATTACCTCCATAACTCTTTAATTTATCCTTATACCAGTTTGGAGATATGGGTGGTACATGTTTAGCAGTTATACCATTTGCGGCTAATATTTTTACATTTTCTGCACTATAATCCCATATTTCAATAACGGAATCATTTACTTTAGCAATAAACCCATTTAGTTTATTTATAGAAGATAATTGTTCAGAATTGTATAAAATATATTTATCTGGATATCTTTCAGTTGACCAGATAACTATAGGGTAATCGTGTGGGGGACAATTTTCTGATTCTAAGAAGAACTTGAAAGTATCAACATATTTAGCAATATTTGTAAGAATAGTCATCTGATTAATTAAAATGAGAATCTTTAGGTATTGGATGAAATACGTTTCAGAATGGTGAGCCCATTATTATTAGTAAAGCGCTCATGTAAAACCCATTCGGGATGCAGGGATAAAAACTCAGAAATGGCAGGCCATAGACCACGGGTAATTTCATCACGGGGAAATCCGGAAAATTTAACTTGATCATCAATATTAGAATGCAGCCTTATACTTTCTCCCTCCCACTCATCAACCGTAGTATCATGCATAATTATATATTTATTAGTAATCTTAGAAAATTTATCAAGCTCTCTTTTGAGTTGCCCATAAACATGCCAGGTATCAATAAAAGTGAGATCTACATTATAGGGTATTTCTAATTGTAAATTATTTACCCATTTATATTGAACAATAATGGGCAAATTTTTAGTACGTGCTAATAGTTCATCAACATTGCAAGGAGAAATATCATTTAAAATAATGGCTTTATTGTCACTATTATTATTTAATAGACCATATACTAGAGCCCAGGATGATACACACCCTCTTACACCAGTTTCAAGAATCGTTTCACATTCTCTTGCATACTTATATAGAGTTGGAAGGTGTTGATTAATATCGCTGGGAAATCTGGATAAATTGTTATATTTATTTTTAATATAATCTGTCATAATTAAATACTATATGCTACGCTTTATATGGTTATAACCTACTGTAGCTCTCTGACAAATACGTGATGTCCTCTATTAACATAGTCAATATAATTACAATTGTGATCATCTTCTCCACATAATAATATAATTTTATCAGAGGGGTATATTGTACATACTAAATTATAATATGGCATACCGCGGTGATAACTACCATAAATAATTAAATCATATTTTTTATTTAGTATATCATTTTCAATAGTTAAATCCAAGTTAAAATCGTGTTTATCATCTGATAAAAGATTAGTATAAGTAATACCTTTCCCATATAATTTTGTGTAGTCTATCTTCTCAGATTTATAAATATGTGGTATAATAGGAAAATCGTGGCAGGAAGAACCAAGTAGTTCTTTGAAGCCATGTAACGTAACACATCTTAAATAGTCTGGGCCCGTTTGACCAGATAAATATAAAATTTTAGATGCGTTTGAATTCCCAGATTTATTTAATATATATTTTGCCATTTTAATAGTGGTTAAATGACTCCTAGTATAATCTAAGAGTGATGTAATTAAATCACTACATTCCTTGATATCAGCAGGATTTATTTCTTTATTTTTATATTTTTCAAATAAGATATTAGCAGATTTAATTAATTTTTTTGGTAAAAGAGCCATTGTATTTTCAGGACAGTTATTAATATTTGGAAAATACGGTATTGCTCCGCATGCAAGAATTTCATAATGCCTCATGCAATCCCAACCACCTTTTTTAGTTGTGATGGCAAATAATGAAGACTTATATTCATTATAATACTCCTCTTCAGTATTGTATATATATGTACTAAGACGACCAGGAATAAGATTTGATACAAATTTAGTCTTATTTGGTATATAGTCTATAATCTTAGACTCGGGTATAGAAAATGTTATTGGATATACTGGCATTATATAATAATATTAAATGTGATATTTAAATGGTGCATGGTTATATGCAGTTAGCCTAGTAAATATATTTGAGAGGGAGAGATAAGAATAAATAGGTGGGGCTGTAGCCTCCCCATATCTACAGTATTTTACAATAAATATACAGTGTTTAGCGTATATAATATAATAGAATAAGAAAGCAAAATAAAAGATACAAGCGTTATAATTTCCAGTATTTCATATCTTTAGAAATTTAAAATGCTGAATTTATAAATGCATCAATGTTATTATTACACAACAATGGTGTAAATTTGTTTATTTTTGCATCGTCCCAATACCACCATTTAATTTCTAATAGTTTTTCTATTTGCTCCTCTGTAAATCTATATTTAATTAATTTTGCTGGATTTCCTCCAACTAAACTATATGGTGCTATACTTTTAACAACATGACTATTATTTGCTATTACAGCCCCATCTCCAATAGTAATTCCCGACATAATTGTTACATTTGCTCCAATCCATACATCATTACCAATAATTACATCCCCTTTTGTAGATGGGTGCCCTTGACCATTAAAAATATTAAATTTATCTTTATTAATATGACCAAATGGATATGTAGTAACCCAATCGGTTCTATGATTACCTCCTAAGTATATATTTACATTAGTTGCTATAGAACAAAAATTTCCTACAACTAATTTAGCAGCCTTATTTCCCCAATGAATAGTGGGCTTTCCATATGTATATTTTCCATATGACATGATATATGGACATATATTTCCATATTTAAATAGCATATTAGCAGATATTATTAAATATTAAATTGAAGATAGTGCCAGTAAATTCTGAGAAGTGAGATATAGTCAGATGGGGTAGTTGGGGTTCATAAGATCTGATAGAGTCAGATGGGTTTTATGCGTTTTATCCGCCGCCTCACTTAGACTGAGATGATATTCCCCCAATATATTAAAAAGTTTGAGTTAAGAAGGTTTCAATTTACAAAAGGGGGATAATTTATATAAATTTCGTCACATCCTATATTTTTCATATCTAACTTGCCTGGTATTAAATCTGTGTTTAATTCAGGATCATTTGTAAAATATTTCTTATGTAAGTATGTACATTCAAATACATTTGGAATAATAACACCTTTATGAAATCTTACACCACAGCAGTTATTTCCATGAAAGTGAACCAAATAGTGATTCGTATTTATTTTATCAAATACCTCTATTTCCTTATCAGAAAATGGGGAGTGAAATTCCATTACAATTTGTTCAAATCTATTTATCTGGTCAATACTTAAACTTTTTATCCAAGGTATTTCTCCACCTTCTATATCCATTTTAACAAAAATAGTATCATTTGTATTTATAATATCATGTAAATTTGTAATTTCTTCATTGTTTTCAGATCCAATATTCTTTGAAATAAACGAAATATTAGGATTATCTTTTGGTAAACTCTTTATTGTTCCATCAAATGCATACGCTTTTACATCTGGATATTTTTTTATAAAATCTTCTTCAAAACTTATATCTGTTTCTATACCACCAGCAAGGAGTGTTGTATAAGAGATATTAGGAATTTCACAAATAATATAACCCCCATCATGATCTTTTCCTAAACGCACTTTAGGAAAAGGAGACGTATAAACAATTAAAGCGGAAGGATTCATTATAACATAATAAAAAGATAATTCTTAAGGCGGTAGTTAAAAGTTACAAAGGGCAAATTTAATAGATGAAATGATATGGGGTTCATAAGATCTG
>Ga0114974_10002260_pt1 | contig 14818 bp, 11 predicted proteins | sample S_130206_EF_Meta_FD_87318 | JGI IMG/M metagenome (GOLD analysis project Ga0114974, IMG submission 87318) | Freshwater microbial communities from Lake Simoncouche, Canada to study carbon cycling - S_130206_EF_MetaG | ecosystem: Environmental > Aquatic > Freshwater > Lake | place: Lake...
AGACGATGGGCCCAATGCCGCGCAACGCCAAGCCAACGGCATCAGCGTGCTACAGCAACAGATGGCTGACGACCCGACCGGACTGCAGCAGTGGCTTAGCCAGTGGCGCGCGCAGCTGGATGCAGCATTCGCAGCGCCCGGTGAACGCAGCCGCGCCATGCGGCGTGTCAGCCCCGCCTACATCCCGCGCAATCATCTGGTCGAGGTAGCCTTGGTCAGCGCCAGCACAGACGCCGACATGGCGCCTTTTAAGGCGTTGCTGCAGGTCGTGCAGCGCCCCTATGACGAGCAGCCGGGGCAGCAGGCCTTCGCACTGCCGCCCTTGCCCGCACAACGCGTCACCCGCACCTTCTGCGGTACCTGAGCCTCTGAACGGCTGCGCGGGTCGGCGCTATACTCACCCGCATGAACACGCACACCACGACTGCCGTCGGCCCGATCCGTCAGGCCGATGTGATCCAGAGCGTCACCGACGCCCTCCAGTACATCTCGTACTACCACTCGCCCGACTTCATACAGGCGATGACTGCAGCCTATGAACGCGAGCAAAGCGCCGCAGCCAAAGACGCCATCAAACAAATTCTGGTCAATTCGCGCATGTGTGCCGAGGGCCACCGGCCAATCTGCCAAGACACCGGCATCGTCACGGTGTTCTGCAAAGTCGGCATGCAGCTGCGCTGGGCCGATGACGTCACGCTGACGCTGGACCAGATGATCAATCAGGGCGTCAGTGCTGCCTATAACTGGGCCGACAACAAGCTGCGTGCATCCATTGTCGATCCGCCGGCTTTCGAGCGTCGCAACACCCGCGACAACACGCCGGCAGTGATCCACGTCGAGTTAGTGGCCGGCAATACGCTGGAGATTGCTGTAGCGGCCAAGGGTGGCGGCTCCGAGAACAAGTCCAAGCTCGGCATGCTCAACCCGTCCGATTCGATCGTGGATTTTGTCTGCGAGATGATCCCCAAGATGGGTGCGGGCTGGTGCCCGCCCGGCGTGCTGGGCATCGGTATCGGCGGTACCGCAGAAAAGGCCATGGTCATGGCCAAAGAGTCTTTACTTGAGCACGTGGACATCGCCGAAGTACGTGCACGCGGTCCGCAGAACAAAGTAGAGGCATTGCGGCTGGAGATCGTTGATCGCGTCAATGCGTTGGGCGTGGGCGCTCAGGGCTTGGGTGGGCTAACCACCGTGCTCGACGTGAAGATCCGCCAATACCCCACGCATGCGGCCTCGCTGCCGGTGGCCATAATCCCTAACTGTGCCGCCACGCGCCACACGCACTTTGTGCTCGACGGCAGCGGTCCTGCTCAGTTGGTGCCACCGGACCTATCGGTGTGGCCGGCGCTCACTTACGAGGCGACTCCAGATTCTCGTCGCATAGACCTCAACACGCTCACGCGCGAACAGGTGCAAAGCTTCAAGCCCGGCGAGCGCCTGCTGCTCAACGGCAAGATGCTCACCGGCCGCGATGCTGCACACAAGCGCATCTGCGACTTGCTCGAAGCTGGCAAGCCATTGCCTGACGGGCTCGACTTCACCAACCGCGTTATCTATTACGTTGGGCCGGTTGATCCGGTGCATGGCGAGGTTGTCGGTCCTGCAGGTCCGACCACCGCCACGCGCATGGACAAGTTCACCGAGACGATGCTGGGCAAGGCTGGCCTGATCGCCATGATCGGCAAGAGCGAGCGTGGCGATGCGGCCATCGAAGTCATCCGCCAACACAAGGCAGCCTATCTGATGGCTGTGGGCGGTTCGGCTTATCTGGTGTCCAAGGCCATCAAGGCCAGCCGCGTAGTGGCCTTTGCAGAACTGGGCATGGAAGCGGTCTATGAGTTCGAGGTCAAAGACATGCCTGTCACCGTCGCCGTCGACTCCAAGGGCGAGTCGGTGCACACCACAGGTCCTGCGCTGTGGAAGGCCAAGATCGCCGGCATCCCGGTCGTCGTCAGTTAAAGCGGCTGGTCAATCCAGATGACCGGCCGCTGATTTTAGCTTTAACAACTGCACCAGCAGCGCGTCGCGCTCGCGGGTCACAGCCTCGATGTCCCACGCCTGGGTCTGCTGGTGCGCGCTGTGCAACACCGCATCTCGCACTTCGTCTGTAAGCCGCGTAGGTAGCAGATCCTGCCAATACTCATCCATAGGCGGGCCTAGGTGCTCCAGTACGTGCGCCAAGCCACCCTCACCGCCAGACAAATGCTGCGTGGCAAACGGCCCCAGCAATGCCCAGCGCAGGCCCGGCCCGTTGGCAATGGCGGTGTCTATGTCCTGCACCGACACCACGCCCGCTTGCACCAGCCCATAAGCCTCACGCCACAGTGCAGCCTGCAACCGGTTGGTGACAAAGCCCTTCATCGCCTTGCGTATATGGATGGGCTTACGACCCACCGCAGCATAAAACCGCATCGCTAGGGCGATGGATGCTGCAGAGGTCTGCTCACCACCGACCACCTCGACCAAGGGAATAAGGTGAGGCGGATTGAAAGGATGGCCAATCAGCACGCGCTGCGGATGCTTGCACACCGACTGAAACTGCGCAGGCAAAATGCCCGATGAGCTGCTGGCCAGAATAACCTCGGGCGGTGCAACTGCATCGAGCAGCGCAAACATCTCGCGCTTGAAGGGCACACGCTCGGGGCCGTTTTCCTGCACAAAGCAGGCGCCCTGCACTGCCTGCTGCGCGGTAGCGCAAAAGCTCAGACGATCAAGCGATGCGTCCGGCGCAAGACCCAACGCTGTTGCAGCGGGCCAGTGCCGCAGCACCTGCTCGCGCAGGCGCTGCTCGGCACCGGGCGATGGATCAGTCGCCACAACATCGAGTCCATACGCCAGAAAACAGGTGGCCCAACTGGCACCGATAACACCGGTGCCAATCAATGCCACATGCCCGGCTGCAGTGAACTCAGTTGTCGGCATGCCCGGTTTCCTGACGCGGCACAACAGGCGCAGGTGCGGCTGCAAGCTTGAGCGCATTGGCTCGCGAGATCAGATAAGCACGCACTGCTGCCGAATCCTCTGCAGTGAGCTCCTTGGCAAAAGAGCCCATGCCCTTGTCGGCACGCGCGCCCTGACGCACCACATAGTCAAAGCCCTCTTGCACATGTAGCAATGCCGACACGGTCAGATTGGGGAAGCTAGTGCGCGCCTGCAGGCCATTGGCGCCATGGCACACCGAGCAATGCTGCGTATACACCCGGCCACCGTGTTCGATGACTTCGGCCGATGCAGTTGAAACCGGCGGATTGAGCTGCGGCGGTGTGTAAGGCTCTTGCTTGGGAAGCACGGCCTTGCCACCCACAGCAAACACCAGCATGCGCGCATAGGTAGGGGCGAAATAGCCGCCCTGCGCCGCACCACCCACGCTGGCTGCGATGTATTGCACGCCATTAATTTCATAGCTGATGGGCGCCGCAAACACAGCAGTTTGCGCATCGTAGTTCCACAGCTTGGCACCGGTTGCAGCGTGATAGGCCGTCAACTGCTTGCCGCCACCATTGCCCATGAACACCAAGTTACCTGCAGTGGCCAACACGCCGCTGGTCGGGCCGCCATTGGCAAAAGCTTCGGTTTCCCACACCACTTTGCGCGAGACCGGGTCCCAGGCCTTTAATCGACCGCGCACACCCGTGCGTGCATAGGGCTTGAGTTTGTCGGGGTCTACGCGTGTACCCATCGAAATGCCCAAGCTAAAGCCACCATTGGCCGGACGGGCGCTGGGTGCTTGGCCGGCCATCGTGAAATAAGCTTCCCACGCCGGAATGTAGACAAAGCCGGTCTGCGGGCTAAAGGCGTTGGGATGCCAGCTATGACCGCCCTGCACGCCGGGCGCCAGGTTCCAAGGTTCGGTTTCGTAACGTGAGCCCGGCACTTCGATAGGACGGCCTGTTTTGAGGTCTATGCCGGTGGCCCAGTTCACCTCGGTGAACGGATCGGCACTGAGCAACTTGCCGGTTGCGGCTTCGAGCACATAGAAGAAGCCATTCTTGGAAGGCTGCAGCAGCACATGCTTCTTGCTGCCGCCGAGCATCAGATCAGCCGTCATCATCGGGCTGACCGCGTCATAGTCCCAAGAGTCGCCGGGCACTTCTTGGTAGTGCCACACGTATTCGCCCGTATCGGGCTTTACAGCAACGATCGACGCGGTGAACAGGTTGTCGACAATTTTTTCGTCGCGCGCACGCGCGTTCCAAGGCGTGGCATTGCCAGTGCCGAAATACAGCAGGTCGGTGACCGGGTCATAGACCGCAGCGTCCCACACGGTGCCGCCACCACCGGTCTTCCACCATTCACCCACCCAGCTCTTGGCAGCCTCGGCCAGCTTGGGGCTCTCAAAGCCCTTGGCAGGATCGCCGGGCACCGTCCAGAAACGCCAGGCCTGCTTGCCGGTCTCGGCATCAAATGCCGCGATCCAACCGCGCACACCAAACTCACCACCGGAGCCACCGACAAACACTTTGCCCTTGGCTACACGCGGCGCCATGGTGATTGAGTAGCGATTGCCCATGTCGCCCATGCCAAGACTGGCCGGCACAGTGTCGGTAGACCACGCTTCTTTGCCAGTCTTGGCATCGATAGCCACCAGGCGCGCATCCAGCGTGCCCATGATGATCTTGCCGTTCCACGCTGCAATCCCGCGATTTACCAGACCGAGGTTGTAGCGCAAACGCTCACCCTGGATGACCGGGTTGTACTTCCACAACTGCTTGCCGGTCTTGGCATCAAACGCATGCACCACGTTGCGCGCAGTAGACACATACAGCACGCCATCGATGTACAGCGGCGAGCCGTGCTGGTTCTGGTTCGTTTCGTAGTCTGCAAACCACTTCAAGCCCAAGGTGCCAATGTTGGCATCGTTGATCTTTTTGAGCGGGCTGAAGCGCTGCTCAGAATAAGTGCCGCCATAAGTCATCCACTGCGCCGGCTCGCGCTCGGCATTGGTCAGACGGGCTGCCGTGACATTGGCGGCCGGCGCAGCACTCGCTCCCACCGACAGCAGCGTTGAACACAGAGCGGCGGACAGCGCGGCACACAAGCCGCTATGGATGCGAATAGTCATAAATCCCCCAGCCACTTATTAGTTATAAATTCGCCGTAAGCCGATAGTAGCCCCACGCACGGTCCTTGGTACGAGCCGCACGCTGGTTTGATACTCAAGCCTTCTGCATGTCGTTATCGATGCACAGCGCCTGGCCCGAGATCGACTTGCCAGCATCAGAAGCAAGAAACACTGCCATAGCCGCGATGTCACGCGGATCAACAAAGCGCTTGAGTGACTGCCCGGCCATAGCCGCCTCTAACACAGTCTCTAGCGACTGCCCGGTAGCCTCGACACGGCCGGCATACACGCGGTGCAGCCGCTCACCATCCACTGCTCCGGGCAGCAGCGCATTAGCGCGTATGCCCCAGTCGCCCAGCTCTATGGCCAGCGTCTTGGCAAAGCCCACTAGCGCCCACTTGGTGGCCGAATACGCACTGCGATAGGGATACCCGAAGCGCCCTGCAGCCGATGACATCACGATGATGGACCCGGCAGCAGACTGTTTGAGATGCGGGATCGACAGACGCGTCACATCAAAGGTACCTGTCAGGTTGACCGCTACGACACGATCCCACTCTTCGGGCGAGAACTGCTCGACAGAGGATGTCGGGCCACCGATACCGGCATTGTTCACCAGCACATCAAGGCCACCCAAGGCCTGAACGGCAGCCGACACCATGCGCTCGACATCGACACGGCGCCCCACATCACACTCATAGACCGTGACGCCAGGGAACTGCGCCTGCAACGCAGCAAGCGCAGGCACATCAATATCGCAGACCGCCACCTGCGCGCCCGCTTCGACAAAGGCACGGACGATCTCACGGCCGATGCCGTTTGCCCCTGCGGTAACCAATACCTTCTGACTCATGCGATGCGCTGTTCCTTTATCGGCCGGCAGGTGCGCCGCCGGGATCCTTGCAGTGATAGGGTGCGAACGATACATCGGCGACAGACACCACGTCTTCGCCGCGCCACACGTCCTCAAAATATTGCGGGTCAACCGCCTCATAGCGGCGGCGCAGCGAGGTACCGGCCGCATCCAATTCAAAGCGTTCGGTGATGCGCAGCCCCGGGCCGTGCAACACGCGTGCGTCGGCATTGACTACGCCGGGCACAAAGCCGCGTGTCTCTACCACCAACACATCCCCATCCCAACGACCAGCGGACCAGCCCGAGCGCGATGCTTTAGTGCCAGCAGGCATTGTTTGAGCATCCAGATGGATGACTCGCGTCAGGTCCATATGGCCGTACTGCAGCGTGATGCGCCGGGGTGTTTGGGTGATGCGATTGACCACACTGTCGAAGGTCCAATCAAACAACAGATTGGTCGGCTCGCAGCGCAAACGAGGGTTGTCGCGAGTGGCCGGATTAAAGCTCTGCAACGCCTTGCGCCCGATAGCGGTGAGCTTGACCGGTGTAGGCCTGTCCCAAGCTGCACGCACAGGATCTGTTGCCAGCGACTCTGGAGTACCGCGTGAACCAGGAAAGGCACGCTGCCCCGCAGGCAACTCGCCGGGCTTGAGTTGCGCTGCTGCACCAAGCGCGATCAGCGCGCCGCTTTGACCACGCGGATCGGTCATGACCCGCTGTTCTGCGGCCCATTCACCGGCCAGATTCGGCCTGCCTTCAGGTGTGCGCGCTTGACGCGCCGGCGCAGCAGCACGATTTGCAGTAGACAATTGGCGCTGGCCGTAACGATCCATCTTGCTGCCATCGGCAAACTCGATGGTCGAGAGGTAACAGCGATCCGCATGAAAGCGTTCGGGTGAACCCGTCACCGTGATGCGCGACCCTGTTTTGAACATGTCTACGGTCCAACCAGAGCGGCGCAGGACATGTGCAGAGCGCATCTCGCACTTCCAAGGCTGCGCCCGACCCGTCGCATCGGTTACCTGCAAGTGCAGCCACGCATGTGGATTGATCAGCTCGATACTCGTCAGCGTGCCACTGAGTGACAAGTCTTTGTTCAGGTCCCAGTTGGAGATGCCATGGTGTGCTTGCGCCGCCGCAGCGGCCAATGCCAGACACAGTACCGAGCCGTAGCGCAACAAAGCAGTCATCGCCCCTCCGACCGGTCTTCGCCGGCTGTTTAGCGTGAGCCAATCAGGTTGATAATCTCGCAGATTGAGCGCTAAGTTTGGCGCTTGATGCAACAACAGAACAGCGGGGAGGACGCATGACCACGATCCACGTCAACGGCCAAGCTCTCGAGACCGATGCCACCCCAGACACCCCCCTGTTATGGGTGCTGCGCGATCATCTGGGCCTCACCGGCACCAAGTTCGGCTGCGGCCAGGCCCTGTGCGGCGCCTGCACCGTACATATCGATGGCAACCCCACACGCTCCTGCCAACTGCCACTGGGCAGCGTTGGTGACAAGGCAGTGACCACTATTGAAGGCCTGTCGGCCGACCGTTCTCATGCCGTACAAAAGGCATGGATGGAGCTGGACGTGCCGCAGTGCGGCTATTGCCAGTCGGGTCAGATCATGTCGGCCAGTGCACTGCTGGCACACAACGCCAAGCCCACCGATGCGGATATCGATGCAGCTCTAGCCGGCAACATCTGCCGCTGCGGCACCTATGACCGCATTCGCAAGGCCGTGCACCGCGCGGCTGATCTGTTGCAATCCGCCCCCACCAACGCAGCCAAGTAAGGAGCACGAACCATGACACACAAGATCACGGACAGCTCACGGCGCGACTTTCTCAAAATCACTGGCTTGGCCGGTGGCGGCCTGGTACTGGGTCTGAGCCTGACGGGCTGCAGCAAACCTTCGGCACTGGGTGCCGAAGGCGGTCAGCCAGTGGCATGGCTCAAGATCGACAGCGAGAACGCCATTACGGTGTTGGTCGATCGTTCGGAAATGGGCCAAGGCGTTTACACGTCGCTCACACAGCTGCTGGCCGAAGAGCTGGACGTGTCGCTCGATGCCATTCGCGTCGTGGCTGCACCGGTTAACGCGGTTTACGTCAATGCCCTGCTGGGCGCGCAGATTACTGGCGGCAGCAGCAGTGTGCGCGACGGCTGGGAAAAGCTGCGTAAAGCCGGCGCACAGGCTCGCATGATGCTTGTGCAGGCAGCCGCCACGCATTGGGACGTCGATGCGGCCAAACTCACCGTGCAAGGCGGCTACGTAGTTAACGGCAGCAAGCGGCTCAGCTATGGCGCCCTGGCAGAGAATGCCGCCAAGCTGCCTGTGCCCACCGATGTCACGCTTAAAGCCGCCAAAGACTTCAAGCTGATCGGCAAGTCGCAAAAGCGTATCGATACGCCATCCAAGGTTGATGGCAGCGCCCTCTACGGCATCGACGTGAAACTGCCCGGCATGTTGCATGCCGCGCTGGCGCAGCCACCGGTGCTGGGCGGCTCCCTCAATCGCTTTGATGCCAAGGCCGCCGAGACACTGCCTGGCGTTAAGAAGATCATGGCCACCAGCAGCGGCGTGGTGGTAGTGGCCGATCACTACTGGCAGGCCCGCAAAGCGCTGGCGGCCGTCAAAATAAGTTGGAAGGCCGGCCCCAATGCCTCCCTGAGCACGGAAGGCATCAAAGCCAAACTGCGGGCAGCAGCCAGCCGCCCCGGCCGTGACGTGCGCAAGGAAGGCGACGCGGCAGCAGCTATTCATGGCGCAGCCAAAGTACTCAGCGCCACCTATGAACTGCCGCTATTGGCTCATGCGACGCTGGAGCCACAAAACTGCACGGCAGATGTGCGCCAAGACAGCGCTGACATCCACGTCAACACACAGACACAGCAAGTGGCTCAAGGCGTGGTTGCTGCGGTTGCAGGCCTTAAGCCCGAGCAAGTGTTCATCCACACCACACTACTGGGTGGCGGCTTTGGCCGGCGCTTAGAAGTGGATTACCTCACTGCGGCAGTCGAGGCCTCTAAGGCGATGGGCAAGCCAGTCAAGGTGATCTGGACGCGTGAGGACGACACCACTCACGACGCCTACCGTCCACCAGCCCATGATCAAGTGACCGGTGCTCTGGATGCCCAAGGCAATCTGATCGCTTGGAAGCTGCACCTGACAGGGCCGTCGATTACCGCACGTATGTTCCCCGCCGTCGTCGAAACAGCGATCGATCCGTTTGCTGTCGAGGCGGCGCAAAACTATCCCTACGACGTGCCCAATATCGCGGTGACCTACAACCGCGAGGAAATCGGCATCAACGTGGGCTATTGGCGCTCGGTCAGCCATGGACTTAATTGCTTCGTTGCCGAGAGCTTCATGGATGAACTGGCTCATGCAGCTGGCAAAGACCCCTATGCCTTTCGCGCTGCACTGCTGAGCAAACAACCCCGCTACAAGCGAGTGCTAGACACCGCAGCCGAGAAAGCGGGCTGGGGCAAGGCACCTGCCGGTCACTTTCAGGGCATTGCACTGATGGAAGGCTATGGCACCTACATGGCACAGGTGGCCGAGGTATCGGTGGAAGGTGGCGTACTCAAGATCCATCGCGTCACCTGTGCAGTGGACTGCGGCAGCGTGGTCAACCCCAACATCGTCGATCAGCAGATCCACGGCAGCATTTTGTTTGGGCTCACCGCCGCACTGTGGGGCGAGATCACCCTGGCCGGCGGTCAGGTGCAGCAGAAGAACTTCGACAGCTACCGTTTGCTGCGACTGCCTGAAGCACCACCGATTGACGTGCACGTCATCGACAGCACCGAAGCACCCGGTGGACTAGGTGAGCCAGGCACCGCATTGATCGGCCCCGCAGTGGCCAACGCTATCTTTGCGGCAACAGGTAAGCGCCTGCGCGCACTACCCATCGCCAAACAGAACATCGTAAAAATCTAAAGCAAGCGCACCACACATCTAATCAGGACACCACCATGTACTTACGCAAAATGTTCGGCAGTTTGGCGCTTGTGACGCTGCTTGCTACCGGTCCTTTGGCACAGGCAGCCGAGGCACCCAAGCTCACCGCTGCAACGCTGATAGACCGCGCCATGATCGAAGACCTGCTGATCGACTATTACGGCCAACTCGGGTCAGGCAAGCACGACTTCAGTTATTGGTTCGCGCCCGATGGCGTGCTGGACGTCAACGGTGAAGTCGGCCAAGGCAAAGCTGGCATCGAGAAGATCTATAAAGACACCGCTGCCCGATCAGAAGGACGCAAAGGCACCTTCAAAATGCTGCTGACCAATCTGCGCATCACGGTCAATGGCAACACCGCCACCGCCGACATGATCTGGACCGGTCTCAACAGCGAAACAGTTACTGCGGTTACCACAGTGGTTGAGCAAGGCCACGAACATGACGAGCTGGTAAAGCTCAACGGTCGCTGGGTGTTCAAGCATCGCTGGGTGACCAGTGATGGCGGCATGAACCCTGCTCTGCTCAAGACCTACCAGAAGCGCTGACATGTCAGACAGCATCACCACGGCACTGCCGACCGACTACGTTGTACCTAAAGTCTGGCAGTGGCAGCAGGCCAACGGCGGCGCGTTTGCCAACATCAATCGGCCCGTTTCCGGTGCTACTCAGGACAAAGCGCTGCCGGTGGGCAAGCACCCCTTGCAGCTGTACTCGATGGGTACACCCAACGGGGTCAAGGTCACCATCCTGCTCGAGGAGCTGCTAGCACTGGGTATCAGCGGCGCCGAATACGATGCATGGCTCATCAACATCTCGCAGGGCGATCAGTTTGGCAGCGGCTTTGTAGCTGCAAACCCCAACTCCAAGATCCCTGCGCTGATGGATCACAGTGGCCCACAGCCAATCCGTGTTTTTGAATCAGTAGCCATACTGATGTATCTGGCAGAGAAGTTCGGCGTGTTCATGCCGGCCGCAGGAGCCGCGCGCGCAGAGTGCTTGTCGTGGTTGTTCTGGCAGGCTGGCAGCGCACCCTATGTGGGCGGTGGCTTCGGGCATTTTTATGCCTATGCACCAGTCAAAATAGAATACGCCATCGACCGCTTCACCATGGAGACCAAGCGACAGCTGCACTTGCTGGATCAGCTGCTGGCCACACGGCGCTACATCATTGGCGACCAGTACACCATTGCCGATATGGCCATCTTGCCGTGGTATGGCCATGTGGCTATGGGTGATGCCTACAACGCTGGCGAGTTTTTGCAGGTCGAGGAGTACACCCACCTGCGCCGCTGGGCTTTGGAGCTGGGCGAACGCGCGCCCGTGCAACGCGGCAAACGGGTCAACAAGGTGTGGGGCGACGAGCGCGAGCAGCTGCGCGAACGGCATGACGCCAGCGACTTCGGCTAAAACACGGCGGCGCCATCCACAGTGTGGATTGGCGCCGTGCGTTAACGATTACGCGGAAAGTTCAGGTCTACACCGGCACGCTCCGCAACCGGCCAGCGGCTGGTGATGACCTTGCCGCGCGTATAGAAGTTCACGCCTTCGGGTCCATAGATGTGCTGGTCGCCAAACAGACTGGCCTTCCAGCCACCAAAACTAAAATGCGCTACTGGCACTGGCACGGGCACGTTGATGCCGACCATGCCAGCCTGCACATCAAAGCCAAAACTGCGCGCCGCACCACCATCGCGGGTAAAGAGCGCAGCGCCATTACCAAACTGATTGGCATTGATGACGGCAAGCCCTTCTTCATAGCCTGCAACACGCATCACACACAGCACGGGGCCAAAGATCTCTTGGTCATAGCAGCGCATACCGGGGTGCACGTTGTCGATAAGACTGGGGCGCAAGAACCAGCCCTCAGTCGGTGTACCCACACGGCCATCGACCAACACGCGCGCACCGTCATCCACTGCATGGGCAATATGCGCAGCCACCGCATCGCGGTGCTCGCGCGTAATCAGCGGCCCCATGTCAGTGCCTGGCTGACTGGCAGGCCCCACCACAATATCGGCCATGCGCGAGCGGATGCGCTCGAGCAACTCGTCGGCCACAGAGTCGGCAACCAGCAGCACACTGATCGCCATGCAGCGTTCACCGGCTGAACCAAACGCCGCACTGACGGCCGCATCGGCCGCAGCATTAAGGTCTGCATCGGCCAGCACCAACATGTGGTTCTTGGCGCCACCTAATGCCTGTACGCGCTTACCGTGCCGCGTGCCTGTCTCGTAGACATGACGGGCAACCGGCGTAGAACCCACGAAGCTGATCGCATCGATGTCCGGATGGGCCAGCAATCGGTCCGCAGCGATTCGATCGCCATGGACCACATTGAAACAGCCATCGGGCAAACCCGCACGCTGCATCAACTCGGCAAACAGCAAACAGGCTGAGGGCGTCTTTTCGCTGGGCTTGAGCACCACGGTGTTGCCGCAGGCCAGTGCTGTCGCAAACATCCACATAGGCACCATCGCCGGGAAATTAAACGGCGTGATGCAGGCCACAACACCCAATGGCTGACGCACACCATGCACGTCCACACCCGTAGAGGCCTGCTCGCTGTAGCCGCCCTTAAGCAAGGTGGGAATGCCACAAGCAAATTCCAGGTTCTCTATGCCGCGCGCCACTTCGCCCAGCGCATCGGCAGGCACTTTGCCGTGCTCGGCAGAGATCAGCGACGCAAGCTCACGACGATGGGCGGACACCAACTCACGCAGGGCAAACAGCACTTCGCTGCGCCGCGCCAAACTGGTCTGGCGCCAAGACACAAAGGCTTGGCGCGCCACGGCCACAGCCTGATCCACCTCGGCGGCGCTGGCGAAATCCACCACTGCCTGCTGCCGGCCAAGGGCTGGATCGAACACCGGGCCCTCACGACCCGACGCGCCCACCAACACTCGGCCACCCACCCAATGGTTTATGCGTTTCATTATGGGTCGGGAGTCTGGCCTTGCCTCACCAGCCCGACAAGTGGCTTGCGCAGCTACTGACGAACCGCCCGCCCCGCCCCATAGCCACAGGCTGCCAGCAGCACGCCTGCGACCACCAGAAAGGCCATAGGGGCGCGCCAGGCGCCGGTGAGGTCGTGCAGCAGCCCAAACAGCACTGGCCCCGCAGCGGCCACCAGATAGCCCAGAGACTGGCCCATCAACGACAGGGCGGCAACCGAACGCGGCGTGGCGGCACGCAGCCCCATAAACGACAGCGCCAGAATAAGCGCCGGACCACTGCCCACCCCCAACACAACCATCCACAGCGCGATGGCGGACGGGAACAGCCACACACCCAGTGAGCCCACGGCGTTGAGCAGGCCAATGCTGACAGCCAAAGCGCGCTGGTCAGGTAAGCGGTGGATCAAACGCGGCACAGCCAGACCGCTGATCAACGCAGCAGCCTGATACAACGTCAGCATCCAGCCGATCGTGGACACTGGCATGCCCTGATCACTGAGCATGGTCGGATACCAGCTGACGCTCACATAAAACACCAACGACTGCAGGCCCATGTAACCGGTGACCTGCCAAGCCAGCGCGCTGTTCCAAGGCAGCGGTGGCGCTGGCTCATCCGAGGCCGGGACTTTATGAACATCGGCCCTGGTCTGGGGAATCCACAAGGCGATGGCAACCAGCACTGGCACTGCCCAACTGAACAAAGATCCGCGCCACCCACCGGGCAGAACTGAAGCCAAGGGATCAGCCAACGCAGAGCCGATCGTTGCCGAGAGACCCATGACCGATGCGTAGCCGGTGGTGATCGCTGGTATGCGCGTCGGGAAATGCTGTTTCACCAGTACGGGCAACAGAATGTTGGCCACGGCGATACCCCCTGCCAGCAGTACGGTGCCGGCAAACAGTGCAACCAGTGGCCCTGTAGGCCGCAGCACAATGCCGGCAAGCAACGCCATCAACGCCGCAAGCAGCAGCCGTTCCGTGCCGTGAGTGCGAGCCAGCCGGGCCATGGGTGCGCACACCGCAAACATCAGCAACGGCAGGCTAGACAGCACTCCTGCAGCGGTTGCAGACAGCCCCATGTCTGCACGCAGCTGCCCCAGCAAGGGCCCGACACCGGTGATCGAAGACCGCAGACAAACAGCCACGAATAAAAGAGCGATAAGGAATTTGACTTGACGACTCATGAAGACGGCTGCTGCCACGATTTCGCTTTAACGCGGGGAGTGCGACAGTACCGCAAACCAGACGAATTCGGCTTTTTGGAAGGCGATCAGGAGATAACTTCAATGCAGACCGTCCTCATCACTGGTGCCTCTTCAGGCATCGGCGAAGGCTTGGCCCGCGAGTACGCCCGCCGTGGTGCGCGGCTGGTGCTGTTGGCGCGGCGCAGTGAGCGTTTGGAGGCGATTGCAGATCAATTGCGGGCCATAGGCGCACAGGTCAGCGTCCATTCTGCCGACGTTACCCAGGACGGTGCCGTAGGCAACGTCATTGCTCAGCTTGCTGCCGCGGGTATCGGCGTGGATGTGGTGTATGCGAACGCGGGCTTTGGTGTAGCCGGCAGCGTGCACAAGCTGTCACTGGCCGATTATCAGCGGCAGTTTGATACCAATGTGTTCGGCCTGTTGCGCACCGTTAAAGAATCGCTGCCGGCTCTCCAACAAAGTCGCGGCCAGCTGGTGCTGATCGGTAGCGTCGCCGGCTACGCGGTATCGGCTGGCATGTCGGCCTATTCGATGAGCAAGTTTGCCGTGCGTGCACTGGCCGAGACACTGCACTCGGATCTGGCAGCCGATGGCATCGCTGTGACGCTGATATCACCGGGCTTTGTAGATTCGGATATCCGCCGCACCGATAACCAGGGCGTGCTGCAGGCCAGCGCACCAGATCCAATACCGACTTGGTTGCGTATGTCTACTACCACGGCCGTACGCCAGATCATCCGCGCGGTAGAGCGCAAACGCGCCGAGGTGGTGATTACCGGCC
>Ga0114974_10002261_pt1 | contig 14816 bp, 28 predicted proteins | sample S_130206_EF_Meta_FD_87318 | JGI IMG/M metagenome (GOLD analysis project Ga0114974, IMG submission 87318) | Freshwater microbial communities from Lake Simoncouche, Canada to study carbon cycling - S_130206_EF_MetaG | ecosystem: Environmental > Aquatic > Freshwater > Lake | place: Lake...
AACATTTCATTAGTTGTTTTACTTGTAATTTTTTTATTAATTAAACCTTTATTCATTTCAAAAACTTGGGGAATGCTTTTGATACTGTATTCTTGTAAATATTGTGAAGGTATCTTGTCAACATCAACTACATAATATGGAGTATCCTTGTCAAGTATTGATGCCTTCGCAAATTGTGGCTTTAACTGCTTACATGGATTACACCATTCTGCTGTAAATGCTACCACCGCATTATCTTGACTAATAATTTCTTCCATATCGTTGCTGATCTTTAACATCTTTCCTCTTTCTAAGCTATTAGTTCTTCGGCTGTAATTGTTTTACCGACATACCTGTGCTTAATTATATAATCTCTTACTGACTCTGGACCTTTTTGCCTACCGCACAAGATGATTACCCATCTAGGCTCAAACTTAGAATCTACGCAGGTTTGGCACATTAAAAGTGTCGCTCCTACCATTATATCTGATTTTTTAGGCTGAAGCTCGTTTTTTTGTTTTCCGCATGAATAACACAGCATTATAAATTTTCTTCCGTTTCGTCTATATATCCAATACCAAATTCATCAATGATAATATAATCATCATTGTCAACTTGAATTCGATAACCCACACCATTGTCATAGTACTCTATGAGAGAGTAATATAAACCTTCTTGAATAATTGTTCCGTACAGATCTTCATCTGGAAGATAGACAGACTTAATTATTTCATTATTGTCGTTTTGCTCTTGCTTGCTCATCAGTATATTTCATCCCCTCTATTTCACATGGTGTTCCATATGATTGAATTAGTTTGCGAACCATCAATAAATATTCCATTACATTCATTCTTTGGCTTTCGCTATACTCCATGATGTTACTTTCGTACACTGTTAGAGCAAGATAGTTTGGTCTCGCTCTAACATCTAGCATCAGGCCTTTGACGGGACATTTAATATCCCGCACTCTTTTGGCCATATCAATCGTGTACGCTATTTTTACCATGAAGTCTCTTTAACTGTTTCCATATCTCTGGGTCTTTATGTGAATTATGTTGTTTATCTGGTCTTCCAAGATCCATATAAACTCCGCCCCATACACCTTTTTCTTTATTTGCCATACCTTCTGCATGACAAATTTTAATGACGGGACAATGTAAACATACTTGATCTACTTGCTTAGCTAATTCTTTATCTGATTCGTATTCATCATAGAACCAATTTATTGGCATATCTTTGCAGGCTGCAATGTGATACCATTTTATATCTTCTTGATCTATTCCTAAATGATTAAATAAATCTGGCATACTTGTCGCTTATTTCCCATGTGCCAGAGGAATTGATTTCATATCGTGAAGCATAACCCCACTGATTGTTTTTGTACATGCCATTCTTTTGCATGTATCCATTTGAGCCTGGAGTCCATTTTACAATAGTGTATCCATCCCAGAAAAAACCATTCTTCTTATTCTTGCTTACAAAACTGTGAGCCTTATCGTAATCTAAAACAATCTTTGACATTAAAATGTACCTTCTTTTCCAAATAGGTGGCGCCAGTTAATAAAGTAATACTTACTTCCCAAGGCATCTGTTACCTCAGTGGCGTTACCTTCATTATATATTACTCTGTCCCCGTATGTCAAGGGTATTTCGTGCTTATTTCCAACATTGTCGTAATCTCCTGTACCAACAGCAATAACCATGCCACGCTTTAATTCGCTATCAAGAATTGATGCTGATAATACGAGTCCTGAATTAGTTGTTCTTTCTCCTTGCTCAATCTCTTCAACCAAGATTAGGCTTCCAAAAGGTTCAATGTTTGTCATTTATTTCCTTTAATAGTAGTTATGTTATTAATATATTGTATCATTTATTATACGCCTGTGTCAAGCCTATTCTTTGATATATCTATGGGGAACGCCATATGATTCTAGCAGGCTGGCACAAGATCTGTTTCTTGGAGATTCCCCAAAAACAAATGCAAAATCTGGTCCAGACTCAATTAAAGATACATCTGATAATTGTGATTTATCTCTAATTATTTCTTCTTTGATCCTATAACCTTTTTGTCTAAGGAACTTCTCTGTCTTACCTATGTATTCTGTTACCATGTTTTCTGCACCCCGCATACCTGTATGAACAAATGTATACTCTGTATCATCAGGATAGAAGTGCTTTCTATCATCAATTAAAACGGTGATTTGACGGATCAAATCGTTATAGTCCGTCCAATCTTTGCTTCCAAAAACTAATACTCTCATATTTTCCTTTCTTAAACACACAAGGACGGGGTTAACCGTCCTTGTGCATATATATACGTATATATTTAATTACTTACGAAATGGTGCAAATGCTCCGCCCCATACTGACTTCTTCATTTCTGCTTTCTCGTCAACTGGTGCTTCTTCCTTTGCTTCTGCGTCTACTGCTTTATCCATGCAATTACATAAGTCCATAGACTTTCCGCAATCTGCACAGTCTGCAGCTTTTGTAATTTCATCTGCTTTTGCTACTGGAAGCGCTTGTCCGCACTCCTTGCAATTTGCAGCCTTTGAAATTGACTCTTCTGTTGGCTCTGCCATTTGCTCTGATGTTGGTGCAATTGCTGAAGTTGCTGAGCTATCAAATGTTGCATTTGTAGGTACTGGACCTTCTGGTGCATCTGAAACTGTTACATCGCCTGTTGGACGTGTAGTTTGATCAATAACATGTTTTGCATCTGATACTGCATCTGGATACGCCTTGTTGATAGCGATATCTCCTTTTGGATCTGGTTCTGTTGTGTTTGACATTGTGTTACCTCCTGTCTCTGAATTTGTATTCGTGTTAGCGCTTTGTCTAACATAATTCTCTACGGATCTTTCATCTCGTTCCTCGTTAGCCGAAGATGAAGTACCGATAGCTTTAATTAAAGTTTTTACTTCTTCGTAAAACTTTTTGAAATCAGATGATTCCATTTACTTTGACCCTACCTCAGTTGTTGTGATGTTGCCACCAGCATACTGCGGAGTTGTCATTGAAACATCGTTGCCTGTGAACGGTGTTCCTGTATTAATTGTTCCAGGGTTATTTACGCCTAGGTTTGAAACTGTAGGTGCTACTGTAGTAGAACCTGCTCCTGCTTGCTCCGTTACTGGAGTTGATGTTGCTGGTTGTTCGTTTCCTGATCCAGCTACTTGTTGGTTGTTATCCATTGTTAATCACCGCCTTGTCTCTTATTATACCTTAAAACTCTTTTTCTTCGTAATCATTATTTTCAAACTCACTCATGTCAAATCCAGCTTCAATTAGGGCTTCTCTACCTTCTGGAGATATAGACATTTGAGCGTTAAGTTCTTCATCATAACTAATCTCAATTAATCCTTTTTTATATAAATCAAGAAGGATTTCGTCCATATCGTCCATCATTACTTGATAAAGCTCTGGTGATACCTCTTCTAACACATCTAAGTCAAACTTATAGATTGGTCCTCCATCTTCATCAACCCCGTCAAAAATTGCAGCACCCTCTTCAACAAGGCGCTCCATTATCTCACGATGTTCTTCATCTGATGGATCGTATTCCATTTTTACTTCTTTGCCTTAACCGCTGGCTTTGGAGCAACTTTCTTAACAGCAGGCTTTACCGCTGCAACTGGTGCTACTGGTGCTGCAATTGGAGCTGTTGCAATTCCAGCTTTTGAAAGTAGTGGAGCGTTTTCTTCTCCAATATAAACTGGACGGCCCCAGCCTACGACTGCATTAAGTAACTTCTTCTTATTATTTTTTTCATAGCCACGTGTTTTTTGTACACACATTCCGCCATTTCTCTGGTCTCCCTTATTGGTTCCAGATGTGTTACCTTCAATAACTTCGATTGTTCCATCTCCATTATTTTTAATACAAATACCAACATGTGAAATTCTATTCACACCGTCATCTGGGAAATCAAAATAAATCCAATCTCCTGGAGTTGGGTCATCATTACGGGCATCTGCCCAACGATTGTTTTTCTTAAACCAATCTGCTGCTGCAACTGTTGATGCAGACTTTGGATACTTCTTTGAGTCTAGTCCTGCAGTAAATGCTGCCCATGAAACGAATGATTGGCACCATGGTTGAAAGTTTACATTTGTCCATGCTCCATACTTTGTTTCGTTATCCTTTGGACCTTCAATTGTTCCAATTTCTTTCTTTGCAACCTCAATGATTGCTTCTACTGAACCTTTTGCTGACATTTTATTTCTCCTTTAGTATTCTTACTATTTCATGAAATCTATCAAAATCGCAAACATTTCTTCCAAAGTTTGCAAACCTTGAAGTGATTACTATATTGTCTTTTGTATAATCACCGTTAACATCTATCTTATCAATAGAGGGGGCAAGTGGATGTTTTGGCATCCAATCTGGGTGATCCCTATAAAGTAATCCTAAATCCAATTGTACACCAAACCAATAACAACGCCCGTCCTGTTTTTCCCAAATTTCTTTTAATTCATCTGGGGTAACTATAATCTTTGCTGGTATCCAAGGTCTTTGGTTTTCTCCTGACGGACCGCCAACTGATGAGCCCTTGCCTTCCATTCTTCTTTTGTTTGTTGAAGAATTTATGACATTCCAATTACCGTCATTGTCCTGCCTAACACCGTTAGACAAAATAGATGACCATAACTTCTTGAAGTAATCTCTTTTCATGTGCCCCCAGCAGGAATCGAACCTGCGACGCTTGGCTTAGAAGTCCAACGCTCTTCCTCTGAGCTATGAAGGCAAATACAAAAGGCACTATTTCTAGTACCTTTTATATAAATCAGAACGCTGATCTGCTAATTACATTATAGTTGTTTTAATTGATGCTGTCAATTGCCAGTTCCAAAATTCATGTTGATTTAATCTATCTGCAAAAAAGTTAAGAATTGATTCTTCACGGGATGCATCTGCAATTTCGCAGGCAACCTTTAGTTTTTCAATAATATAATTATTTGTAGTAATTAATTCAAGATACATTTGTGTGGCACTTAATTCTGTTGAATCATTTATATTTAAATCGCTGTTTGCTTTTAGTTGTGTTAGCCCAAATGGTGCTTTAGCATTTAATTTACGAATATTCTCTGCATAACTATCAATTGAATCAAATAGATCTTCGTAGATTTCTAGAAAAAATGCGTGATCTTGCTTAAACATACGGCCTTCCACATTCCAGTGGTATCCGTGTGATTGTGCATACATATTCATTGAATCTGCTTGCAGTTCTTTTAGTACTTTAATTAATGCTTCCATATGTTTATTATACCAGAGTTACTATCTTGATCCCTTGGCTTTATGGCCTCTATAACCTGTTTTCTTTTTATTCATTGAGCCTGGCTTGTGATACCCGCCCATATTTGGAACTGCTGCTTGACGTTGTGCTAAAGCTTTTTCAATCTTATCAAGATGTTTTCCCATTTTTTCTCCTTGTTTGGTTATCATCATTATAGTACATTCAATACAATTTTGTCAACAATTTGGCGTGAGATAGATCACAATGTATAATTGCTTTATTATGTCATCTATGAACATTATTCTTACAGTTGGTGGAGTTGCAACCGCTTTAGCAGCAATTGGTTATATTTTAGCAAGAGGCCTTAAGTTTATTCAATCTGCTACAAGATTTATGGATGATTGGTATGGTACAGAAGAATATCCAGGCGTTGTAGAAAGATTAGCCCATGGTAATGCAAGATTTGATTGCATTGAAGGCGAACTTAAAATAATTAAAGAAGAACTATTTAATAATTCTGGATCATCATTGCGTGATGCAATTGATAGGATTGAAGAAGCAGTTAGTAAAAAAGATAAAGAGCAGTTTTAAGACTTACTCAGGTCATAATGTTACTTGATCTTGATAGTTTTAGGCTTTGCTTCTTCTGGAAGTTCCCGCTCAATATTAATTGAAAGCAATCCATTCTCAAGTGAAGCAGACTTAACAATCATATATTCACCTAATGTAAAGTGTTGAGTAAAATTACGTCCAGCAATACCACGATGCAAGAAATCAGACTTCTCGTCCTTTTCCTTTTCGCTCTTAATTGTTAGAGTATCTTTTTCTACCTTAATTTCAAGGTCTTCACGAGAATATCCCGCAACTGCAAGTTCAATTGTATAATTGTCCTCGTCTACTTTTTTTACATTATATGGTGGGAATTGTGATGTTGTTTTCTTATTTGTTTCCCATCTCACAAATTGATCACCAAAACCCAAAAAAAATGGGTCATTAAAAATGGTTTGAATTTGTGTAAATGGATTTGTTGTATATGTTAGGTTTGTCATACTTAGCTCCTTTTCAGCAAGTTAGTTTAAATTCAGGACCCTTACGGCATCCTGTAAATATATTATATCATATTGTCTTTATATTGTGCTAATAGCCCAAGTAACCCCAGATGTGCTTTCTTTAGTTAAATTGTTTAGGTTGGGCAAGTTTGGAATATTTAGTGCATTTTTGTTACCAAAAAACAGCCTGAAACTTGCATCGTTGCTATAATTATAAAATTCTGCTGTTATAGGATGAACTCCATTAAACCATGAAAACGGAATTACTTGACCGTCTCTTGTCTCATCTGTAAGTCCTGAAACTGTTACTTGTAGGCTTTGATTATTATCCATTGCACTTTGAATAGCAGCACCCATAGAGTCTGTGTAGTCATTCCACATAGGATAAGTAGTTTGAGAATCGCTATATATGTTAAACTGAACCTCATCACTCATCATTCCACCATCAAACCTAAGATAGCCAATTGTTTTTCCATTTGCAATAATTGTGCCTTCAGCGCCACCGCCACCACCACCAGATGTTCCGTTAATATTTCCTGAACCTGAAATTGATCCTGAGCCTGAAATTGTATTTGTCATCTCTTAAGCCTTTTATTATGAATTAGATCTACCGTGTTTGTCTGATCGGTTTCCGTACCCCGCTGATGGCTGTCCATCTTTCTGTGGTGGTGAATTGTATGTTGATTTCCATCCAGTATCTCCTTCTGTAGAACCATAATTAGTTCCAGAGATTATGTCTCCAAGTGGTTCAAACACTCCATCCCAAATAGATGTTGAATCTGCTGTTGGAGTAGGATTTACTGCTTTTGTTAAATCTGGCTCATTGACTGCAATTGCTCTCATGGCTTCTTCTGCATGTTCTTTGGTTGTATAACAACCAATGACTTGTCCAGATCCCGCCTTTAGAACTGCATATCCGCCTTGACAATCAGGTACGTTAAATTCAATTTTAAATCCAGGGCCGCCAGATAATCTTTCTGCCCCTGCTGATTCTTTTTCAATTTTATTTTCTTTATTTACTATTGCACGAGACCATGCAAATCCTGCATCTCCGCCCCAAGCATTCCACATAATTTTTCCATTAGAAGGATCATTCCAATTTTTTCCTTTTTTATCAACTTCATGTCTTGAAAAGAAAGAGTACATTCTTTTAACTGTATCAAGAGACATTGATCTTCCTGCAACTATATCGCTTGCACGTCCCCAGCCAACAGGTGTTCCTGCTCCAGTTGCTAATCCCGCATCTCTCCATTTTAATGCACGACGGGCTGCTGACTTCATGCCTGCATTTGGTTGATATCCACCATCAGCTTTTTTGACGGGAATACAATTAGGAACTGTTCTACCATTTTTATCTTTAGTTCCTGCATACTCATAACCATCCCAACAAGGGCCTTGTGCTTTATCAATACAATAAGAACACTTTTCTGTGTCAGAAATATAGTGATGATCATTGCCCAAGTCATCGCAACCACAAGTCATACACTTTTTTGTAGCCTCTGGTTCATTAGCATACAAAGCAGCCATCTGTGCTTGAGCTTTTATTTTGCTTGAGTGAGTTCCTGCAACATGTCCAGTATTCTGTGCGACTACTGAAAACTTATTTCCGTGTTGAACAATTTTGTATGGCATAGCAATATTATACCAGCTCCCTGACCTGGATTCGAACCAAGATACCCGCCTCCAAAGGGCGGTGTCCTACCGTTAGACGATCTGGGAATGGCGGAAGATGTAGGATTCGAACCTACGGTAGTTTTTAACACTACGATCAGTTAGCAACCGATTGCTTTAGACCACTCAGCCAATCTTCCTTGGAGCGAATAGCGAGAATTGAACTCGCACATTAACCTTGGCAAGGTTACGCACTACCACTATGCAATATTCGCAGGGGCTATAAACGATGGCGACTTCCAGTTGCACATGACGTACATGCTGTATCTGTCTCACACGCCACTCGCTTCCGAGTTTCGGGTGTATATGTAACTATAACATCCTAAGTTGTGTCGTTTATAGCCTTGTAGAGCAAGTAGGACTTGAACCTACGATTACCGAATTATGAGTTCGGGGCTTTAACCAACTAAGCTATTGCTCCCTACGTATTAGTAATCTTTACCTTTTGCTTTATTTTCAATTAGTTTATCTCGTTCATCAACAATTTCATATGCAAACTTTATAAGACCTACTTCATTCTTTGCGTAGTGATGACCACAGAACATAAGTTCTCCAGTTACACCTTTTACCAACACCAATGCTTCCGCAAAACATTGATCGCATCTGTTTAATGGACTCAAAAAATATTCTTGTTTTTCTTCTACTACTGCAGGTTCTTTTGTCATATTCATATTATACTCTTTCTGGTAGTTGTTTTGTAATTTGCTGGCCCACCAGGTCTCGATCCTGGGACATTCGAATTAACAGTTCGACGCTCTACCAACTGAGCTATGGGCCAATAGATTTATTCTATCTTACCAAATGGGTTTTTGTCAATCATTCTAAGAAGATCATCAGGGCTATCAATCATTCTTCTTTGTGCTTCAAACTTACCTAACTCAACCATCTCTTCAGCAATTGTATGCATCATATCTAAAAGACCTTGTGCATATCTTTGATCATTTGTACCTAATTCTTCAACTTCTCTATTCATGTTTACTGCTGATTTTGTAAAATATTCACACAATGATGTAAGTGAAATATAAATATCTTGATCATCTTCAATTGTTTTTATTGTGCCATTTGCTAGCATTGTTATCCTTTGTTAGTAGTTATAGGTGTCATTCTATCAGAGTACCCGCATGCTGTCAATAGGAAATTCATCTTCGTCTTCCTCTATTCCTAGGAAGTCCCGCAAACTTGATGGCATCTCAGGTCTATCTGGCATCTTAATTGTTCTATTTCTAATTAATCTTTCATCTGATTCTTTCCTTAACTTATCAATCTCATCTGAAAAAACACCCGCATAGGTGTACAACTCAACCTCTGGATCTAAATCCCTAGGTGTTAAGGCTACTGCGTTGTATACGGCTCCGCAAACGGCGTCTGAGAGGTCCTTAGACCCCTTTCTAGGGTGGTCTACCTTGTCTTTGACTATTCTTAGCTGAAGAAGCTCATCAATAAGCAACTGAATTCTTGGTCCATCTACACGCTCTTCCGTTATACAAAGAGACATATCTTCATAGTGCTTTTTAGCAACAGAAAGTGTATCGCAGTTCATTCCATGAGCCTTTAATTGTTGCATCATGTCGTGTGAGTTCCAACGGTCAAATGTTACCATCTTAATGTTAAATCCACGTTCTCTTAAACTAATTATATATTCTTTAACTTCTGTAAAATCAACTGATCTAGAAGCAGTAGGTGTCCAATATCTAACTGCATCTACTATAATTCTAGGTGCTGCTTCTTTGTACTTGTCCCCGATTTTCATAGTAACCCAGTTGTGTACGTGTGCTAATGCTACAGCACAATGGTCATGCTTTTGTGCAAGGTCAACGTGAACATAATACCATTTGTCTGGATCTGGCTTAAATAAATCAAGGAATCTTCCATATGAATCTACATTTAAATTAGGATTAGCAAAAGCCTTTTCAATAACAGATCTATTTTTAAAAAACGCATCTGTTGCATCTGGTGGCATACATGCAAAACGAGATAGAGCATCAGTTGGATCTGTATAGAAAGCTTCTGTAAAATCTTCAATGGACCTTGTTGGATTAATTTCCCATGTTGGTCTTTTTAATGCAAACGTTCTGGGCATCCTGTATGAAACAATATGGTCTTCTTCCCATTCAATTTCAAATTCATTTCCATCTATGCCGTCTGGAAGTTCTGGGTCAACCTTAAACTTGTGATGCCTGAGAACAATTTCTTTTTCTGCAATAGCTTCGTTGTACTTTTGCTGAATGTAGTCCATTTTAAAGCGTGGGAATGAAAGCAAAAGGATTTTTCCAAAGTCAGGGAAACGAGATGTAACAGAGCCTTTGTACATCTTATAAATAGCAGAAGCAGTTTTTGCTTGTGCGTGTCCAGATGTTGATTCCAATTCAAAGCCTGAAATTTCGTCAAGGATAACAATAAGAACGTTATATCCTTCCCAAGACTCTGATTGAGAGTGACCTGAGTGAACTGTTACAGACTTATCAAACTCAATGCTGTTTGCTTTTCCAATATAGCGGCCTTGAAACCAAGGAGATCTTTCGATACGCTGGTTAAACCCTTTAAAGAATACTCGGTTAGCCTGAACAGCGTTAATAGCAATGTTAATAATATCAATAGCATCTCCTGGTGGTTTGCCATAATAAACAGCAGGATCATTTAAACATAGCAACAAATATACAACATAGGCACATGCAATTGTAGATGTATAGTCTTTACCAGAACCCTTACCCAATTGTAGGATAACTTCGTTGCATGTCTGCTTGAATATCTTTCTACCCTCATCTTCTCCATAAATGTTGATGAGTGTTTCTTGTTTATAAATTTGTGTTGAAGCTTTAAGCATTGTATATTGATACTCAGATAATGGGGGAAGCCCAAGATATTTCTTGCTTGTTACAAATTCTTCTAAGGGGACTGGTCTTTCTTCAAACTCATCACCACTTAGTGCATCTAAAAATACATCAAAGTCTGACATTAGTCTATTACTACTGCCTCAATTTGGCCAGTAACCTCTGATAGTCTTTTTGCTACTTCCCACTTACAATGTTCACAACTAGAAGTAACATCTCTAAGTATGTTTACAAGTACGGTTTGCTTTCTTTCTGATTCTAATATCTGGTCAGCCATAGAATTATCTTCTAGTACTCCCGCCTTGTTAAGCATATCAATTCTTTTTGATTCAATGTCTGCAATTAACTTAAGTGCAGAATTTTTAGTATTAAGTTCTGAAGCAACTCCTGCTTCATTTACAACATCCCAAGCTTCTTTAATAAGCATAGAGTAATGCTCATCTGCTCCTGCAAGCGCTTCTTTTGCACGATCACGTATTGCTTGATTGTCATGGATAAAATCTTTCCATGTTTTAATATGGTTTTCAACCTGCGCTCTTGTTATATCAAGCCTTTTGGCAATTTGATTTGGCGTATTGCCTTTAAGCAGTTCTTCTACAACTGTATTCATTTGGTCAAACTGGCCAGCAAGTTCTATTGAATTATCCATTATCTGTTTTATAAAAACCTGACCCTTTAAATTGTATGCCTACTGGATTTATTACTACCCTAGACATATATGAACCGCATGGGCAGGTAATTGGAAGATCCCTATCATCTATACTTCTTTTTTCTTCAACGATATGATCTTCCTCATCTATACATCTATAAATATATGTAGGCATAGTTAATTATACCTCTTTTAGCCTGTCTTTGTCAACAGCAATTTTAAGTAAGATTAAATAACCAATCAAATCATCAATATCGTTATCTCCAGCAAAGCCTTGATTGTTCTTTACACGATTCAATTTATCATCAATTCTTACCTTAAGCTGTTCAACATTGTCTGATTGAGCAAATATTCTGTTTGGAGATAAGGCAGAATCCCCATATGATATATTTTTATCTATCAGCAGTCTGGCTATTTCATGGCAGGCATTAAATATTTTATTGCCTGATGGAGCGCTAACAGAGTGTAGGTATAGGTCTTTACAATTGAAGTTTTGTGTATCTTCAAATACTGGTCTTAACATTAGTTTAATCCTTTGATATAATCCTTAAAGCTTTTTGCGTTCCTGTCTTTTTCTGACAGTATTGGATCTTTTGTAACCCAATCAATATTTAAATCTTTATCCATTGGATTGATTTCCTTTTCAAAGAACGGTGAATAAACTGAAGACAATAGATATACCAATGTTGCTGATTCACTTAGTACTTCAAAGGAATGACCTAATCCCTCTTCAATGAATACAACCTTTCCAGATCCCGCCTCTAACTCTATGTAATCATGTTGACCAAAAGTTTTAGAGCATTTTCTGATATCTACTGCAACATCTCTTACTTTACCATTAATACAAATAACTAATTTGGACTGACCTTCTTTTACAGTGCTGTAATGAATGCCACGAATAACACCTTTTTTTGACGTTGATGTATTTGCTTGAACTGGTTCAAATTTTCCTATAGAACCTTCATGCATATATTTTGTAAACCATTGTTGAAATGATCCACGCTCATCTACATGAACTGGAATATCAATTTCATAGAATCCAGAAATTTTAGTATTTGTAATTGTCATTTTAAAGTGTCAACCATTCTGAATGTGTCAAAGTCCAATCAACAGTTTTTTGCAAAGACTCTTCAAATGAATAGGGTGGTGTCCAGCCAGACTCCTTCATCTTGTCACCACTAAGAGCATACCTAAGATCGTGCCCTGGTCGTGAGCTATTGAAGTCAACTATCTCATATTTTAATTCTCTATTCATACATTTTGCAACTGCTTGTGCTATTTCTAGGTTAGTCAATTCATCTTTTCCAACGATGTTCCATTTTTCAGGAAATGGTGCTTCACCGTACTTTGGAAACTTTTGCTTTAGAACGTGCAATATTCCATCTGCTTGATTTCTAGCATGAAGGAAATATCTACTTCCAATTTCTCCAGTCTCTGCGTTTCCGTGAACTGTAACTACTTCATTGTTAAAAATCTTTTTAATAATCATTGGAACATACTTTTCTGAATCTTGAGTTTCACCAATAATGTTCATTGTGTTTGTGATTGCAATTGGAAGTCCATAGGTTCTCCAGTAAGCAAAGCAAACATCTTCTTGTGCGGCTTTTGATGCAGCGTATGGATTACTTGGTAAGTGAAGGTCTACCCACTCCTTATGTTCATATCCTGCTTCTGCTGGTCCGTAAACCTCATCTGTTGACACTTGAACAATCTTTTCAACAGAAGTTTGAGTTCTTGCCCAATCTAATAGATGACATATTAGAGCAACGTTATTGAGAATAAAGTTAGCAGGATCATCAATGCTACGCTTAACATGACTCTCACTTGCAACGTTTACAACATAATCAATTCTTCCCCATACCGCCGCTGTAACAGGTGATACGGGTGCTGTTAGATCAGTCTTAACAACCTTTACACGCTTAAAGGCATCTTCAATTCCATCTGTAGCAACCCTAATTCTATCTTGAATTCCTTTGTGGGTAAATGTTGTTGGACAAACTATTTCCCAATCGGTGTTGACTAAAAAATGACGCAAAACATGGCTTCCAACAAAGCCTGATGCTCCTGTAAGTAGTACTCTCTTCATTAGTAATTGTCTCCTAGACACTCTTCTATGTTTACCCAGCTATTTTCGCTACACATTTTTTCATATATAAAACCATCGCTGGTTCCTTCATACCTATACCAAAATCCAGTCTGTGCCCAAATTTCTTTATGAGCAACAACTTGCATTACATCAATATTGCAATTAACTGGTGGGATTCCTCTAAATGGGTGTCCACCTGCAGCTTTATAATGTCTTACCGTAAATATTATTATATCAGATTTCGTCTCTTTTATCTTGTCGACAATAACTTGAAATGCATGTGGCTCAAACTTATTATCTATATTAAACTGAATATAATAATCGCAGTCTGGCATATTCTCATATGCATATCTCATTGCATGATCCCTAGAGTAATGCCCCCATTCACCATTCCAATTAGGAGTATTGATTATATGAGGGTTTAATCCCATTCCCGCAAAATCTATTTCTTCAGAATATGGCTTTGCTTTAGGACCATCGTGACAAATAACTATATCAAAGTTTTTGTATGTTTGATTTGCTATTGATTGCAAACCATCAACCATGCCCTGTCTTGGCACATGGTTTTCATAGTCTACAGCAATGATACCAAACTTTGGCTCTTTCATGATATTCTCTTTACTGCTACAACAATATTGTCTTTAAGGCCGTGTGGATCATTTTCCATATCCCGCATATCATTCATGTTAATTAAAAATGCTTTGTAGTTTGATGGCAAAGTGTTTACAACAGATTGCCATAAATTTTCATCAACCAGCCTAATATCTTCAACGATAAACCATCCATTTATACTTAGCCAAGGAAGCACGGCATTAAATGTAAGCAATGTTTCATCAGGATTGTGACACCCGTCATCAACTATAAAGTCATAAACCTGGCCATCTGTTTGTGAATAAACATTGTAGAATGACTTAATATCTCTTTGATCAACATATAAAGATTTAATTCTATCTTCTTCAAAGAAAAAAGATGTTTCATAATCCAAGCCTAATATATTTGCCTTTGCAAATAGATGTTTCCAAGACCTTAAAGATCCGCCATGGTATATTCCAATTTCAAGAATATCTTGCACTAAGCTTCTATCTTTAAACAAAGCAGCATATATGTCGTGATAGTTGTGTCTTGTTGATTTATCCGAACCTGTTTCATTAAAAATGCTTTCAAACTTATCTAAGTCTGTAGGTTCCCCCGCATATTCATAAAAATCTTTTAACGTAGCCATTCATTTTCCCTTCTTCTCTTAAGATCCCAGCCTTTAACTGAATAATCTTCTGTTTGTTTTTTGTTTCTATAGTACTCGCCATTTTTTGAAAAA
>Ga0114974_10002263_pt1 | contig 14810 bp, 15 predicted proteins | sample S_130206_EF_Meta_FD_87318 | JGI IMG/M metagenome (GOLD analysis project Ga0114974, IMG submission 87318) | Freshwater microbial communities from Lake Simoncouche, Canada to study carbon cycling - S_130206_EF_MetaG | ecosystem: Environmental > Aquatic > Freshwater > Lake | place: Lake...
AACTGAAGTTAGAGTTCGGTCCCAATCAAATATAACAACTTTGAGATTATTGGGGATTGAATTATCTGCAATAAAAGTATATAGAAATGCCGTATTATTCGCAAATGCTTTCATTGATTCAACGCCTTCTTCATTTATAACAATCTCTGTTCCAATTCCTATTATTGCTTCTGTAGGCATGTGAAATTCACCCATACGAGGTTTATCAACATATTCTGCATACTTATTAGTATACTTATTGGTTGTTGTATTGAAAAACGCAACATTTGTCATATACCCATCTTTATATGGTTGCATAGCAATTTTAGATGGATTTAATTCATCATACTTTTCTATAAACCGATGTTTGGTATCAGTATCTACAAGAATTGTCCTACAATTCGGAACATATTGCACCATATCATGTATATTTTGAGGATTATCATCAAAAAATATAATCTTTTTTTCTTTTTTTTCCTCAGCCATCCTATATATAATCTTTATTTTAATTTGTTTAAGGCGCATTTATGCAAGCGTATCAATAAAATTGGCAGGTAGTTCTTCAATCTGGGTAGAATAGTGTTGCTCAATTTCTCTTAGTTTGGAAATATCTCTGCGCGTAATAAAATTAATTCCAATACCCTTGCGCCCCCACCGACCGCTTCTTCCAATTCGGTGCAAATATGTGTGAACACATTTTGCTACATCAAAATTAATAACTATGCTTACCTGCTGAATATCTATGCCGCGTGCAGTGACATTAGATGATACTAAGATGCGATATTTGCCATTACGAAATTCGGCAATTGATTCGTCGCGCGCGCTCTTATCCATACCACTATGAATACAACAGACAGGGAATCCATCCGCCGTCATGGCAGAATATAAATCAGCAACACGCTTCACGCTATTACAATAAATGATACATTGGGAGACCGACAGAGACCCATACAAGTCTTTCAACGCTTCGTATTTATGTTTATCATCTTCAAGGGCAACATAATATTGATGAATACCTTCCAATGTTAACCCTTCTTTTTTTACAATAATACGAACGGGGTCCTTTGTAATGATGTTTACTATTTGAGTCGTATCCGTTGACATGGTCGCGCTAAACAAAGCTACTTGCACTTCATTACTCAAATATTGAAAAATATCGTAAAGCTGGTCTTTAAATCCAGTCGCAACCATTTCATCGGCTTCATCCACAATAATAAGTTTAATATGAGTCGCTACCAACGCATTACGACGTAGCATGTCATACACGCGTCCAGTGCAGCCAACTACTACATGATGTGTATTCCTGCGCAAAGAGCGCACGTCCTCTTCCGTGGATGTACCGCCCACCAAGGTTTTAATGCGTATATCTTTCATCATACTACTTAAAATTGTGAAGACACCGGCAATTTGCTTGGTCAGTTCTCTCGTGGGAGCAAGAACTAACACTTGAGTCGCGTTGAGAAGCGGGTCAATCCGACCCAATGCGCCGATAGTGAAAGCAGCGGTTTTGCCCGTTCCAGATTGTGCCTGCGCAATAATATCTCGTTTTTGAAGGATCGGAACGATTGCCTTTGATTGTATAGGGCTTGGTCTTTCAAATCCGTATGCATAAATGCCTCTTAGAATATCGGGATGAATATCTAACTCATCCCATTTTTTTATTTCGTCTAGTATACTAGACTCTATTTTTTGTTCTTCTTGTATTAATTGAGACATATATAATAATACAATACTATATTTAAGTGGATTTAAAAAGATAGTAGATTTTTTTAAAAAATAATATTTATGTAAAATGGATATAAATGAATCGGCATCTATTATAATAACCAATGGGAACATATACTCTACAAGATTTTAATACCATTATCTTCAATGGGTTTAATTTTACCTTGAGCGATGAGATAGTTCATAAAATTAACGAATTGGCATCACAAGTTGGTTCGCCGACTTATATTAAAACTCCGGTTTTCCAAAAAAAGGATAGATCTGCCGAGTCTGCATCTCCGACATCAAATCCAAAGCGCCGAAGGGATGCAACCAAGTACAACAATTATCCTAGCCACGACCATGATAAAATATTTAACGCGACCAAACTAGTACACAAGACTGGTTTGGCAGGCGATATTGATTTGATTCGTTCTTACTTGAACAAGATTACTGACCGAACTTTTGTAGATATGAAGACCAACATTATTGGTTTATTAGACAAATTAATACAAGACAATATTATCAGTCAAGCAGAGCTTATGCGAATTAGCTCCTATTTATTTGAATTTGCTTCCACCAATAGATACTTCTCCAAATTATATGCTGATTTATACACCGAATTGATAAATAAATATGAATGCATGAAGCAAACCCTAGATGACAGCTTTCATTCTTTCTTGGAATTGTTCGCCAATATTGAATACGTTGATCCAGATGTGAATTATGACGAGTTTTGTAGAATCAATAAGATTAACGAGAAGCGCAAGTCATTGAGCACATTCTTTATGAATTTGTCCGCAAATAATTTGTTGTCGCGTGATAAATTGGTTGAACTAACATATATTATGATTCAGCGAGTTATTGAATATATTCCAATGGCAGATAAAAAGGCGCATGTGGATGAATATACTGAAAATATTGCAATCTTATTTAATAAAGAGACTTATGCCAATGTCTCTGATAAATTGATTGATGGAAAAACTATTATAGAAACAATTCAAATGTTGGCGACAAGTAAGCCGAAGACATACCCTGGCTTATCTAGCAAGTGTATTTTTAAATATATGGACTTGATTGATATGTAAAAATTTATCAACGTGTTGTTTGTGTCGGGTATTTGCGTAAATATGTAATATAACATTTCTTATAATTGTTATATTATGGCCAACAAGATTGATAAAGTCTTTTATATAAACTTGGACCGCCGTTCTGACAGGCGCGACCTGATTGAAATGGACCTCGGAAAAATCGGACTTGCTGCCGAACGTTTTGCAGGAATCCCATTTGAACCTGGAATCGTTGGTTGTGGCAAATCCCATTTAGCCGTTATGAAACTTGCAAAGGAACGTGGATACAAAAATGTGTTGATTTTAGAAGACGATTTTACTTTTTTGGTCTCCAAAGAAGAACTAGATATTGCATTGGATAAGTTTTTCAGTAATGTGAAGGAATACGATGTTTGCATGTTATGTTGTCAAAACATGGTTGAGGTGCCTACGAGACCCCACCCTTTTTTGAGTAGATTAGTTGAAGCAAACAATGCCTCGGCCTATATCATCAATGGCGATTATTTAGATAAATTGATAGAGCTTTATGAACGCGCGCTTCCATTATTAGAGAGAACTGGAGAGCACTGGAATTATGCAAATGACCAAGTCTGGAAGATATTACAGCGCAAGGACAAGTGGTTTTGCTTTAATCCTCGTCTAGGAAAACAGCGTTCGGGGTATAGCGACAATGCAAAGGCTTTCATGGATTATGAAAAATAAATCTCTGGAATAATAAAAATTATAATACGTATTATATATTAACATGGACGATTTGAAGAAGAGAATACTTTTATTCTTGATTGGTTGTATTGGAACTAGAGCACTTTTTGTGTATATCGCAAAAAATATTGGCTTGAAATACTTACCTTTATTGGGATATTTGGCCCTATTACCTATGATTGGTTTCATCTATATTTATTTGACTGGGTCTAGACAAACTGGCGCGGAAGTGTTTGGTGCTAAAATATGGTGGAATAATCTACGCCCAATTCATGCGTTATTATATGGATTATTCGCTTATTATGCAATACAGAGGGCAACCTTTGCATGGAAGTTCTTGTTGGCAGATGTTCTTATTGGCTTTTTTGCTTTTATGATCTATCATTATAATCGGGGCGATTTTGCTAAGTTGTAAAAAATAAATTTAAATATATACAACTTATAGTATTATGGCGAATCAAAATGAATATAACGAAAATGTTAATTATGTGGTGGATGAGATGATGGACTGCGCGACCGATTTAGATTTAAACTCGTTTTTAACCGATTTTGAAAAAATGGATGTTGTTGTCCCGTTGCACGCAGAACCATCTGGTGATTATTTCCTCGCACAAATGAGCGAATATGATTTGAATTATACCTTGAAACAACTCGGTATGATTTACGAATACTATAATATTGGAAAAATTACCAAGCTTAAAAAGGCGGATATTATACAAGCGATTGTCGTATTTGAACACGATGGCGAAAATTATGAAATCGTAATGCGGCGCCAACAACTTTGGCATTATTTGGAAGAACTAAAAGCAGACAAATTTATGAAACGATTTGTTTTATCGGCGTAATGTCAGGATAAATATTCAATACTACTAAAAAAGTATTAAATATTTATTATTATCACTATAAAATATAGTACTATGGTTTTATCGAAAATAGATGGTAGCATTAGTTATCCAGAATTAAAAAAGGTTTACCCCGAAGATTCCAAAATGGAGGCAGAATTGTATGAAATTCAAGTGAATAATGTAGATATTATAGTAGCCGTTGGTGCTGCGAAGGATACATTTAAAATCAAGGGTCTTGTATACTATCCTGTTTATTTAGTAAAAAAAAATAAGACCGCGACACAAATTGGCGTTTATGAAATCCTGCAAAGTAATCAGCTCCGTTATTTGGATAATGAAAATAATTTAGACGTTGAAAAATTAGACGAGCCGTTAATATACACGTTTGCGACACCCACATATCTTGAAACCAAGCGTCTAGTTCCAGAAGTGGAAGAAGTTGCGCCAAAAAATAAGAGCAAGAAGCCTAGAAGCGATCTTGAAGAAGGAGAGATTGATGAGCGTGCGGATAACGATGTGGATGATGGGGACGAGGAGGATGAGGATGGTTCGGCCTCAAGTAAAAAGGGCGAAATGGTAGCATCCGATGATAATGTCATTATACCTGAACAAAGGCAGGATATTTTTATTTTAACCAAGGGGGTTGCAATTCCCGTGTTGTTAGAGAGAGAAACCAAATCACAAGCAAAGGATGTGCGAGAGAAATACAAGGAGGCCAATGACCATACTTGGATACAAAAAATAATGAAGAATCCCAATTATAGTGTCATTGACAATGAAGGCGACGGCGATTGCTTGTTTGCGACGATTCGCGATGCTTTCTCTCAAATTGCACAACAAACATCTGTTGCAAAACTGCGGAAAAAGTTGTCAGAAGAGGTCACGCCTGAAATATTTATGAGCTACAAGGAGTTGTATGATAATTATAATTCTGCCTTGATAAAAGAAACCGCAAACATCAAAGAACTGGCCAAATATTATGTGGATATTAAATCCAAGTTTTCAAATATGTTGGACCGCAATGAACAAAAATTGCTCGTGGAAAATGCAAAACAGGTTAAGACACAGCACGATGACCTTGTTCGCGCAAAAAAGATGACCGCTCAGCTATTGAACGAATACAAATTTATGAAGGGTGTGGATACCTTGGAAAAATTCAAGCAAAAAATAAAGACCTGCGAGTTTTGGGCAGAGACTTGGGCGATTTCTACATTGGAACGCATTCTCAATATCAAATTTATCATGTTGTCAAGCGAAGCCTATAATGCAAAAGATTTGGATAATATTATTCAATGTGGGCAGTTAAATGACTCAATTTTACAAAATAAGGGGGAGTTCCGTCCCGAAATGTATATTATAGTTGAATTTACTGGCGGACACTATAAATTGGTAGCATACAAGGGAAAACAAATCTTTACATTTGCGGAAATTCCGTATGATGTTAAAAAGTTAATCGTTGACAAATGCATGGAGCGTAATGCTGGACCATTCGCAATCATCCCTGATTTCATCAAGTTTAAGGATACCGCACGTTCACGTAGCAGCAGCAGCAACAAGGACAAACCCGTTTCTGAAACAAAATACGAAGATTTGTCAGAAGCCAAATTGAGAGGTATGTACGATGATAGTATTATTTTTTCATTCTATAATAATTCTGCAGCTAAACCATTGCCTGGAAAAGGTTCAGGAGAGAAAATACCCAAGGACGCCATCAAAGAATTCACTGCATTGGCTATTATTCCTGATTGGCGAAAGAAGTTGGCAAACACCTGGGCCCAGCCATTTACATTTGACAATCATCAGTGGACAAGCGTTGAGCATTACTATCAAGCGTCCAAGTTCAAAAAGAACAATCCTGCATTTTATTTGAGTTTTTCGCTTGATTCAGGGACAGACTTGTCCAAAGATCCTGCTATGGCCGAGGGGTTTGGCGGAACAAACGGCAAATACAAGGGAAAATTGGTTCGCCCCAAGGAAGTTGTTATTGATCCCGATTTCTTTGGACCGCGAAGCGAGAAAGAGTTGTATGACGCGCAATATGCGAAATTCATACAAAACGACGATTTAAAGGCGTTGCTATTGGCGACTAACAATGCAAAACTAATGCACCATAAACGCTCTCGGGAGCCTGAGATATACGAATCGTTGATGCTTGTTCGTGATAAAATTCGCAAGGAGCTATAAGCGCGCGCACGCGTTTAACGAAATAATATAATTATATTTGATTATTATAATTATACGTAAAACTTTTGATGGCACAGAACCAGATAAACGTGAATGATGCGTACAAAATCGTTATATCACGAAATTATACTGGCTTATGCAATCAATTATGGTCTATTATATCGGGCATCATAGTATCTATTAAACACGGCAAACGAATGTTAATAATTGATAAATTTCTGGCGAACGTCCACACAAAGGTGTATTGTTCAATTGATACAATACTTTGTTTGCCAGCGATGAATATATTTCTACAAAAATATAAACTTACGCTTGTAAATGGGGCACGCATAAATCATAAAAATACACCAGGTCTGAAAATGTTGCAATTGGGTTGGGGGTGGGAGATTATACATGACCCCGCAAATGAGAATATCAAAAAGGAACTCTATCAATCTATACGATTCACGCCTTCAATAGTCTCTCCTGCTTTGAAATTTGTCAACGACATTGAAACGCGCCGAAAAAAAGGCACTATCAATGTGGTGCATTTGCGTATTGAGCCAGATTGGCTTGACCATGTAGCGTTGTACAGCGTCCCGAAGGTTTCTCAATTATACGCATATCACGATATTTCTAACAAATATATTGACTTGATTCAAAGATATACACAAAAGGACGAACTTACATTTATTTTGACTGGGAGTTTAAACAACAAGGTCATTGATTACCTTCGTACAAATAAATATACATATTTCTTGTTCCCTAAAATTACGCCTTATAGAGAAATAAATGCTGCGATGGATATGGTTATAGGGAAACAATGCAACAATGTATTTATTGGGTGTGGCGCGTCGTCGTTTAGCGAGATATTGAAATATCGTATAACTGGCAATAATATTCAAACATATTTGATTTAGGTTATTTAAAGACTACGTCGTTGTCTTAGGTGGCATTTTATTAAGCGTGTATATTTTATTAGCCAATTCGGTATCCTCTAATGCATTACAGATTTCGTCCATGTTATAAACCCAGGGTTCGTCCATATTATGAAACTCCGTCATGAGCATATAGTGATTCAAATGCAGGCTTAGTGCATGGAATACCTGATCGTTAGATTTACATTGGTCCAAACGTTGCCCATTACACAAATAATACACATTATTATGAGTTAGCTCCACCATGCTACCTGCGGATACGATGCCCGTTAAATATTGTGTTCTGCAAATGATTTTTCCGTGTTCCATTTGTGCAGATATAATCGGGCTTCTTTTAGTAAATGACGGAATAACACCTTTAGGTTGCACGAGGCCATTTGACCCAAAACATTTCCATGGAATCCATATCTTCTCTACATTTTGTGGCATTTTTTTCAAAACGTCCATTATTTGAAGGTTGTGATTTCGCGCATAAATGTATTCGTCTACGTCGCATATGATTATCCATTCCGTCTCATTCTTTATTTTATTCAAGTAAATATGATTCATTAGAAACGTTTGTGTTCCGGTTTCCATTCTTCGCGCATCTTTTATGAGTGTTATATAATTTGAATATCTAGAAATTTTGTCGTTTGTCTCGTCTGTTGACCCATTGTCTATTAAATAAAAATGTTGTACTCCTTCTGCCAAATAATGATCTATCCAGTCTTTAATAGTAGTAGATTCATTTTTGAACACGGCTAATACAGAAATAGAATATGTGAACATGATGTTTATATATTCTCATTTGATAAAATTTGATAAATATCTCATATTTCCGTCGTAATAAATATAAAAATAATGTTATAATATAAAAATATGAAACTTACCAAAAAAAGCCAGCAATTAATGTCTTTCTTTTTAGATAAAAAATGTGTTAATCAAGTTCATCAAAACAAGCAAACCGACTCCATTTTAGAGAGATTATATTATGATATTCACAATGCACATGAATACGTGCGCGGACTCAAGGTGAAGCCGACTTTGAAAATCAACGCGATTCAAAACGTCAAACAGATTCCTAAACCCAAAACTTTTCCGAATAATAGCTTTACTGATGAAATACGTCGTCATATTGATGAGCATGCCATGACAGAACTAACCTATACTATTTCTCTCTTCAATCGAAAAATTACTATGTGTTTTGTAGTTGAAGATGTGGATGTAGAGATGCATTTGGATAAATACAGCCATTACGTTGATTCTATGCTTGCGTGGATATATATTATAAATCAGTATGCTTCCACGTCATCGTGTGCAAAAACTATAACCTTTTATTTGTATTTTACAGGATTACCTAAACTTTTACCAGAGACCAATGTACACATTTTGGACCCGAATCATGTTAATACTGCCTTCACCTACACCTGTCCGACCAATTCCGAAATTGTCATTTTTAGGCAAGAAGAATGGTTCAAGGTGTTTATGCACGAGACCTTTCATAATTTTGCGCTAGACTTTTCAGATATGGATAATAATGAATGCAATTCAATTATACGACGTATATTCAATGTCCAGTCGGATATCAATCTTTATGAAGCCTATGCTGAATTCTGGGGTGAAATCATGAACGCGTGTTTTTGTAGCTATTATGAAACCACTAACAAGACCGATATTGCGGAATTTGTCACTCGTTGCGAGGTATTTATTAACTTTGAAAGAACATATAGCTTTTTTCAAATGGTTAAAGTGCTTGGGTTTATGGGCTTGCAATACAAAAATATGTACGCTCAGACAGATACGGATGCGTTGCTGAGAGAGAACTTATACAAGGAAAAGACGAGTGTTCTCGCTTATTACGTAATTAAATTGATTTTATTGGCTCATTACCAAGAGTTCATGGCTTGGTGCAATAAGCATAATACTTCTCTCTTGCAGTTCAAAAGGACTCGTACCAATCAACTAGAACTTTGTAAATTTGTTGAGAAAAAGTACAAGTCGTCTGCCATGTTGGATGGTGTGAAATGTACTGAAAAATTTATGAAATATATATTTGATAAAAAACAAAATATGTCTGTCGCAAGTGATATACAAGATATTGAATTGTTAGTTAATAATATGCGCATGAGTATATGTGAGATGGGTTAATTTTATTTCGGAATGCGAGGCCTCAAGTTGTATCTCGTATTTTTTGTGTTTGTTATTATCCCGCAATCGCGAAGCACTTCAGCATATCCGCGATTGTCTTTGTATTTGAAACTGCCGTCTCCCATACTGCGTTTATTGGCTCGCCACGCGGCGCTCGCTGAATCAAAATCTATGTCCACTTCATATAGATTTTGATGAATTTCTTTCTTAATGATTTGCGTCTCCATACTAACAAACAATATGCATTGAAACACCTGCTATGAAAACATTTCATTTTTATTGACAATACTTCTTATCAATGGCGGTGCTCTCCGCTACCCTGCGTATTATCTTGCCAAAGTCTCTCTTCACTTCATCATCATCTACTGGACCAATGGCTTCCATATTTATCCTCAAGTATTGATCATTTTTTCTGCTGTTGTATTCCGTGCAACCTGGATTTGCCTTTTTCCAATCATCCACCTTCAAGATATTCTTGTGGGTTATTTGTTTGATAATCTTTCTGAGCCTATCCAAGTTTGCATTGTCGCGTTCCCATTTATTATCGTCCTTGATATGTATTATTTCTCTCTTGACATCACTACAATGAATGGGTCTCTTGGTTATATCCAAGCTATTCAAGCGATTCACAAAGACACGAGACATGCCTTCGGCAAAGCCGATTTCACCCATCTTTTCCAGCTCGGGTAGACTCAACTCAAGTGATTTGATAAAGTCTTTCATATTCATTGCATCTTTGCAGGTCTCGTTCAAGAAGAATTGTAGATTGAATGTCTTGTTGTTGTTGTTATTGTTGCTATTGCTAATATTATTGTTGATAGTATTATAAGAATCCTTCTTTACTATTTCAAGAATCATGTTTTTAAATTCTTGGTTTTCTTTTATAAGATAGTTAATCAATTCGTCCTTGTCGCTCGCATTATTATTGCTATTTTTTACAGCAGGTTCTGTCTGATTAATTACAATATTAGTATTATTTACAGAGCAATCCTTCTTTTTGTGTTTCCACAGCCCAGATAAAGTAGCATAGTTTTTGCCACACTCGCAGTTATGTTTGGCATTTATTTTCATTTCCATATTGTCCAATTCATTTCCAGCGACACGATACATGTGTTTTTGCGTCTTATTATGAATTATATAGTTGCTTTTTTTAAAGCATCTAAAGTTGCAATGTTCGCAATAAAATTCGGCATTTTTTGGCATTTTATTTAGTTCCATTTTATATATATATGGAAATAATAAAATGCCTAAATCATTTTAATTGAAAATAATAAAAAAATTAGCATCACAAATTTTTTTATTTTTTTTTAGGCGTGAGACGCTAATTTTTCATTATGCTCACAAACGTTCGATTTCTCAAAAGTATTTTAGGATATTCAAAAATGGACATTTATAAATGTCCAATTTTGATTTCTTGAAAAAGGATTTGGAATGAAAAATCGTAAAAACGCAAGGGTGGGAACTTTTGTCCCACAAAACAAAATAGAATTTTTGTATATAATAGATACTTGTAAAGAAGCAAGCACACGTAAACTTCAACATAGTAAACCTTATAAATTTTAAAATTGAAACATAATAATGCAATAAATTTGAATTAATATAACATAAATTATTTCAAATGGGTATTAAACATTTAAATAAATATTTAAGAGTGGAGTGTGCGAAATCTATAACATGTATGGATATGAAAGAATTGACAAATAAAACTATCGTAATTGATATTAGTATTTATATGTATAAATACCAAACAGACGGGACGTTGATTGAAAATATATATTTGATGCTATCTCTATTCAAGCATTATAAAATCATTCCTATATTTATATTTGATGGCAAGCCACCGATTGAGAAACGAGAATTATTGCGTCAGAGATATAATGATAAGGTACTCGCTGAAGCAGAGTATAATAGATTGAGTGCATTATTAGAAGAAGAATCGTTAGATAGGGGTGATCTTGTTTCTGAGATGGAGCTTCTAAAGAAAAAAATAATATATCTTACAAAAAAACAAATCGCAAATGTCAAGACACTCATACATGCATTTGGCGCGACTTATTATGATGCGCCAAACGAAGCCGACGAGCTATGTGCGATGCTTGTTCTGAAAAACAAGGCGTGGGCGTGTATGAGCGAAGATATGGACATGTTTGTATACGGCGTGCCACGCATTATAAGATATTTTAGTTTGCTAAACCATACTATCGTGTTATATAACACGAGTAGTATCTTGCAAGAATTGGGAATGACGCAAAAGGAGTTTAGTGAAGTATGCATATTATCTGGAACGGATTATAATTTAAGTAGTAGCCATAGTAGACAAGCTGTCGTTGGACATGGGTCATTATTACACGATTCGGTATGGTTATTCAATCAATATAAGCAACAATTCTACACCGACGAATTTTATGTTTGGCTTATTAAAGACAATTTAATCGGATCGGATGAATATGCGTCTTTGAACCATATATATAAAATGTTTGTAAATGAGACGGCTGAATGCGTAAATATTACGAACAATATAAAAACGGCACCAGATAACTTGCTAGTTTGCAAGGACAAGCTACGAAGTATATTGGAAGATGATGGCTTCATATACAAATAATTTTAAATAATTTCAAATAAAAAAATAATTATATAAAAACATAATAGTTAGTATAATGCATAATATGGTTACAAGAAACCGAGGCCGTAAGGCGGCGAGCATTGATATTGATGATGAAGAACTACCAGTTCAACCACCCGTCTTGGTAGCAAATGATGATCTGAATGCGGATCAGACGTCTACTTTTTTATGCGCAGAAAGTAAAGACGCAGAATCGGATATTGACCTAGATAATGATGATATCCAGGACCTTGATTGTGATACGGATGATTATGTGGACGTTGGCACGGATTCTGAAGACGATGATTATGTTGACGAGACTCGTGTATGCAACGATATGGTAGCAATGTCATCGCCTTATATACTGGAGATGGCTGAAAAGGGAAGGTCTTGCGTCCAATACATGTATGGTGCATCAAGTCTCTATTTGTTTTGGATTATGCTGCATTATTTTTCTACGCAAATGTATGTGTATTATTGTGCTCCGCGCGGATTTTATGGGTTCTTTATTTCTCCCTTTTTAGTCGCAGCACCTCATTGTCGTGCAATTCGGTGGATTATTCACAATGGTGGCAATATGGTGGATAATATGTGGATTATTTTGGGGACGTGGTTGTGTTCAAAAATTATAACGGGCGCGTAGTCTTCTCTCTATATTGATTGATAAGTAGTAGTATTCAGGATTTACTTATCAATTTATGTGTTGTTTTATTTCTTGGTCCGAGTTTTTCTCCGCTTGTTGGTCTTTCTTTTGCGCAATGATTTTTTTGTGCGTCTTCTTTTGCTTCTTCTTCTTCTAGACTTTGATGCACCGCCTTCTTTTTCTTCAAATAATCTGCGCGGTTGGACATATGGTAATTCCTCACGATTAATTGCATGACCATTTATATCAAATGGTTGTTGTCCCGATCTATAATCATCCGATGTAAATGGAACAAGCAGTAATGTTCCGTCTGGTTGTATGACCATTTTATATACTTGCCTTGACATTTGAGTGTTGTTCGTCAAAAGCCGTGTGGGAGGTGTGCGATGTGTGTTATCATTAGCATTAGCGCTAGCGCCCCTATTTATACGCGGAGGCGTTAATGTCATTTGGTCATCAATCAATTGATCATAATATTCGTTGATTTGTCTAATTTCGTCGCTAGTATAGCCATCGTCGCCATCACCAACAAGAATGGTATCGGCTGTAGTGTCTGTCTCATTACCATCATCAGAAACATCCATTGCATTTGGATTTTGTGCCATGTTATATATTATCTAGAAAAATATAATGTATAATAAAACAAGAGTGATACGCTTATTTTCTCGCGGTTTCATAATTATCAACAAACCATTCAACAGAGGATTTGATGCCCTTTTCAATAGTGGTGAAGTTAAACGCGCCACCCAATAGGTTCATTAATTTGCAATTATCCGCGGTTTTCTTGAATTGTCCGTCTGCAAAAGAATGATCAAATATCATATGTTGTTCATAGTTGAATGCCCGTGCAATTAGTCGCGCAACATATTCAATAGGGACCTCTTCTATTTCAGATACAGAGAGAATAATGTTCTCTCTATTTACCTTCTCCAATGTCCACATAAGAAGTCTTGCTAAATCGACGGAATATATAAATTGGCGCAAAGGAGCGCCTGTTCCACGCACAACGAATTTATCATTCGCCAACTTGGCATTATAACACTTGTGAATGAGAGACGGGATAACATGTCCGTCTTCTAAACTATAGTTGTCATTGTCTCCATAAATATTTGTCGGAATAACACAAACAAAATTAGACCCATAGTTCTCTCTATATGCTTGACAATGAATCTCTAACATTCGTTTTGCATAAGCATATGCATCATTGGAAGTGTGTGGAGCGCCATCATGCAGCATATCCTCATTTATAGGATAGCTAGTCTTGTCTGGAAAAATACAAGTAGAGAGACAAGCGACGAGTTTTTCGACGCCATACTCATGGCAACACTTTACAACATTGAAATTCATCATCAAATTTCTCTCTAACATGTCAACCTTATAATTCATATTCTTGAACAATCCGCCTACACATGCAGCTAAATGGATTACGAATTCGGGCTTGTATTTCTCAAACATAGCTTTGGTTTGTTCCATGCTTGAAAGATCGTAGTCTCGTGATTTTACAAAGATAAACTCATATTGAGAATCGTATTCAAGAGAGACAGATTGTACTGCGCTTCCGACTAATCCAAATCCGCCTGTAATAAGTACCCGTTTCATTGTATATTTTACGGATATAAAAAAAGCGCCTAATTTACACGCCATTTTACCCATATGGGTATTGGTATGGTATAAGTATTTGAAAAATGTATATCAAAAGTATACATTTTTATGGTTTCGTTTGATTATTTACTTTTTATAATGCAGTTTTTGTTGTTTCTTTGTTTGGTTTGTATTTATGCAGAGGCAACAGCATCACCCGCCTTGGCGAAGTGAGGGCTCATGTATCTCTGGAGGTTGAAGTAGGTCAAGACATCGTTCTTGGCGACCTTGAGAAGGCTGGCAAGCTTGGAGTCAGGGTTAATCTGGCGTCCGTTGGCCTTGTCCTGAAGGTTGTGCTCGCGAATGTACTTGTTGATATCGCGAGTGACCTCAGTGCGAGCCATCTCAGTTCCAGAGGGCTTGGCAAGGAAGGAGGCAAGCTCGTCGCTGATGCGA
>Ga0114974_10002267_pt1 | contig 14790 bp, 36 predicted proteins | sample S_130206_EF_Meta_FD_87318 | JGI IMG/M metagenome (GOLD analysis project Ga0114974, IMG submission 87318) | Freshwater microbial communities from Lake Simoncouche, Canada to study carbon cycling - S_130206_EF_MetaG | ecosystem: Environmental > Aquatic > Freshwater > Lake | place: Lake...
ACAACCATCGATACCAGCGTCAAGGGGTTGGTTCCATCCCTTGCTCCTCTGGCGCGTTACAACGAGCCAAAGGTGTATCAGTACTATCAGTATTGGGCCATGATTAAGCGCGGCGTACGCTTGGACAAGCAAGGAAAGCCAACCGGCATCACCACTGCCGACGTGGCCTACGCCAAAGCTCTTGAAGCCAAGTTCCCAGAGTTTGTCAGCGTTCAGAAAGATCTGATTGCGTTTAACAACGGGCTGGTCAAGTACATGGTGGACACGGGCGTCCTGTCAAAAGAACGGGGCGTTGAGTACACCAAATACGCAGATTACGTTCCTTTCTATCGCCAGATGGACGGCGAGAACACACTGGGGCCAAACCTGTTTCAGTCCCTGTCGGGCGTCAAGGCTCCAAAGAAGCTTAAGGGTGCGATTGCAGAGGAGGCCCCTCTCGCCGACTTCTTGGAGACCATGGTTCGCAATACCCAATCAGCCATTCAGGCTGGCATTAAAAACTATGCGGGTCAGCGAGCCATCAATGTCGCCTCTCAAGTCACGGCGCCGGGTATGGGTGTGACCCGTTTAAAGACTCCATCTACGGCTCCCGACGTCATCAACGTTCTGGAGAAGGGTGAACTCGTATCCTATGCAACGGCGGACAACCTGCTCATTGAGGCGGTGAAGAGTTTAAACCTGTCCGACCTGCCCTTCATGGGAATACTGTCCGCTCCAGCGGACCTCCTGCGTAACTTGGTGACTAAAGATCCCGGGTTTATGATGGCCAACTTGTTGCGTGACTCACTGTCTGCGTATGTAACGTCAGGCGTGAAGATGACACCCGTAGTAGATACGGTCATGTCCTTCGGCAAGTCGTTGACTCGGAACTCTCCAACCTTTGAAGCGCTGCTCAATGCTGGCATCATCAGCGGTTACGACAGCGGCAACATCGAGAAGTCAGGTTTAAACCTTGAAAAGGATCTGGCCAAGAAAGCGGGCCAGAAGGATGCGCTCCTGCTGCGCCCGTTTACATCACTGTGGGACGCTTTGGAAAAGGGCACAACCGCATCAGATGCGGCCACTCGAGTTGTCATATACGAGCGAGTTTTGGCTGAGACAGGCAACGAAGCCGAGGCTCTGTTCAGGTCTATGGAGGTGATGAACTTCCACCGCAAGGGCAGTTCTTCACTGATCCGGGTCCTGACTGCGGCAGTGCCGTTCTTCAACGCCCGTTTACAGGGTCTGGATCTGTTCTACCGGGCATCAACCGGGAACATGAACAACAAGGACGCAGCGGCTATCCAGCGTCAGTTCTTTGTACGCGGCATGACCATGATGGCCATCTCAGCCGCTTACTGGTTTATGGTGTCTGACGATGAGGAATACAAGAAGCAGGAGCAGGAGACCAAGGACAACAACTGGCTGATCCCGTACTTGGGCATCCGCATCCCCATTCCGTTTGAGGTTGGCGTCCTGTTTAAAGTCATTCCGGAAAGGCTTGCTGCCTATGCCTTTGGTAAGGACACGGGCCAAGACCTAAGAGACTCACTCTTCCGTAACGCCGTCTCGACTTTCGCGTTTAACCCAATACCTCAAACAATCAAGCCCTTGGTTGAGGCTGGGTTTGACATTAACACGTTTACATGGCGACCAATCATCAGTGAAGGCATGAAAGATGTAGACCCACAGTATCAGGTTGGCCCGGGCACGTCTTCCGTTGCTAAGGGCATCGCTGGAGTGCTGGGACTGTCTCCTATGAAGGTGGATCACGTCATCAAGGGCTACACCGGAACGATGGGCATGTATGCCGTAGATACGCTGGACATGGTCATGGACCAGTTCGGCGACAGCCCAAGGGCGACCAAGCGGTTTGAGCAGCTACCCATCATCAAAAGGTTCGCCCTAGACCCAGAGGCGCGGGGTAACGTGACGGAGTACTACAAGCTCAAGGACTCGGTGGACTCGGTTGTCAGGACGATGAACTTCCTTGAGAAGCAGGGCGAGTCTGAGCAGTACGTGGACTACCTCAAGAAGAACCAAGGAACCTTTGCGTTTAAAGACTACATCCGCGACACAGAGAAGACCATGAAAGAACTCAGGCAGATGAAGTCTGCCGTTCAGATCTCCAAGATGTCGGGGGATGAGAAGCGGGACGCAATCACTGGGATCAACAGGGCGGAGAACGCCATCAACGCAGAGATCCAGCGGATTAAAACAATCATCTCTTCATCACAATAAGATCGTTATCGAAGAGCCACCCCACCGTCGCCCGGTGGGAACTTTCCCACATGTTTAAACGCTCTTCTCGGCTCATGGCCCGGCCCTGATCAAGCTCGGAGTGGCATTTAAAGCAGAGGGCGGCAATCCTGTAATCATTAGCCTTTAGGCTGCGACCCTTGCCATCCCTCATCTGGTTGGAGTGGGCAGCGCAGACAGTCCCATCCTCAGCCCCGCAGTTCATGCAGGGGGCTGCGCGTACAGCCTCAAGCAGCTTTTGGTTCCGGTACATGGGTGGCCTCCTTGGCTTTGGGGCGCCCACGCTTCTTGTCAGGGATCACCCGCTCCTCCGTTGTAAACGTGTGGTTGTTAGCGCATTTGCGTCTGCGCTCTACAAAGCCACCCAAGTTCTTCGACTGTTCGACAGTTGTCCATGCAATACAGATTGGGCAGTTCAAGCGGTCTTCTCCTTTGTCATCTCAGCGGGGGCGTCACTGTCTTTCTTCCACTCTTCGTAGCGGCGCATAAACTCTTCCCAAGAAATAACTGGTGCAGGTGCAGAAGTGTCGTACTCTTTTTCGTACCAGTGATCCAGCACAATCTCAACGCATCTTTTGTCAAGACCGAACGCTTCGGCAATCGTTTGCCAAACACCATCCGCAGCTTGTGCAGCCGTAGCCGCCAGAAGATCATCAATTGGGGAGCCTTCCTCAAAATCGGGTTCATACAAACGCTCCGCAATACGCCGCGCTTCGTCCCGCACCTCCAACCACTGTCGCGGCCCCACCATCTCAAAGTAAACATGTAGCGCGTCTCCAAGATCCACTTCGTCATCTTCGCCATCGTCTAAGCTACAGCGGATTATTGTTTCAAACAATTCATCTTTATCTTGCTCGTAATATGGTTTTGGTGTTTTCATATGTTCTTTTCTTTGAGTTTGTCTACGATGGCTAAGGCAAACGTGAGATCACAGGGGTAAAAAAACTCGTGGTTTTTCTCCGCCAGCGCTTTAATTTCCTCCAGCTTTAATCCTGTCCATGTGCGTGGTTCTGCCGCATCCAAGCAAAAAAGTTCAACAATTTCGCTTAAATGTTTACGATTGTCGTGTGCATTTAATGCAATCCCTAATAGAACCTTAAAACGCTTGTTATCTTTCATGCGTTCTTCTCCTTAATCATTTTCAAAACATCCTCGTGCGTGAGGCCAATCTTTTCCAAGTCATCGGGTAAGTACATAACCTTGGTTGGTTTAATCGCCATCACCTTACCCGTTTCTTCCATGTGTTTTTGAATCGCCGTGATGTAGGCTTTCAAGTTGGCTTCTGTCAGGTCAGTCATGTGCTCTTCTCCTCTCCTCGTCTTTCAAAAACTGTTCCAGTGTGTCGTGCTGATACTTCGCTTGCTTTTCCGCCGCCTCCCAGTAATCAATGAGGGCATAGCGTTGTATAAGGTTCCCAAACATACGCACCTCAAGGGTCAGTTCTACCTTGGCTTCCTTGGCAATCTCTTCAAATGGTTTCATGTGTTCTTCTCCTTCAGTTTGCTGTTGATGTTCTCGTAGGTTCTCCGCAGCGATACCTCAATACTGCCTACGTGCTTGGCCCCGTCCTCGTCGATGTAGGGCGGGTCATACTCAAACCGTTTAAACACAGTGCATTCCATAAGCTCCGCATCCGTCAGCCCTACCCACTTCTCGCAGTTGTGTACGCTTTTAAGCCCCATCGCGTTGGCTACGGCTCGGTCAAGTGCGGCGGTCATGCGTTCTTCTCCTTGAGTTTGGCTTCGATGGCTCGGGCAAGGCTGTAAACCCCACTCACTTCGTAACCTTCCATTTGGTAGTGCAAGTGCTCATTGGCGAGTGGGTATACATCCTCATCCGTCAGCCCCACCCACGGGCGCTTTACTTTGTTCACCATGATGTATGCGTCCAGCAACTCAATCACAAGGATTAGTCTGCCTTCGTTATCTTTGTAAATGGTTTCGAGCACACACTCTGATTTAACAAAGTCAATGAACTCTTCGTAGGTCATGCGTTTTGTCATGTCTTCTCCGGTCTTTGTTCGTAGCAACTCATCCCCATAAAGTCATCGGGGTGGAACAGCAAATTGGGCATCGTTTGGCACTCGCCCCGTAACATGCCATCTTTTCTTGGCTCATGCTTTACGCGAACAAGATGCTTGCAGGTATTGCAGTTAGCCTCGCTCTCGTCAAAATTGCGCTTGGACTTCTTAAAGAATGGCAGCGCAGTCGGGTGGCACACGTATGTACCGTTGACCTGTGGTACGCATGCCCCTAAGAAGATGGCCTCTTCACGCGACACCTTCAGACCTGTGTACTGGCATGTGTACAAACCTTCGGCGTCCGGCTCGTTGAGTATCGGCTTGCCGCTCGGTGCTCGTATCATGCTACCTCCTTGTGGGTAACGGCCTGTTGGGTCGCCCATCCCGCCTATCTTGTACAGCATTTCTTTCGTGTCATCGTTCATGTGTTCTCCATAATTTTTTCGAGCAACGCAGCTTCGTTTTGTCTCCACTGCGGCACTACAGTCGGGTCGTACAACATGTAGTGGTCGTACATCTTGAGCATGGTCTCGCGGTCAATGTAATAGTTGCGCGTCACAGCCAACTCAAAAATGTCTCTTGCAAGTCTACGCATTGCATTCTTGTGGAGGTGGTCATCTATGTCCCACTCAGACTCCAGCTTGGCTTGCCATTTCAGGTCGTTACCGTTTCTGCGTAGCACTTTCATGTGTTCTTCTCCTTGAGTCGTTGTTCAATGGCTCGGGCAAACGCAACCATTTCCGCATCGCTTCTTGGTTCGTTATACATCTCGTAAATTTCTTCCTCCGTCAGCCCTACCCACGGCTTCTTGTAGAACTGTGTGTCATCGTCTTCTTCGATCATGTGTTCTCCCGGTAGTAATCCAAACCTGACTGCCGCAGCAACAGCTTTGTCTTTGGTCATTTCCTCTTCCCCTTGGGCTGCTCTTCTTTAAGTTGTTCGCACGTTCCCTCTGGCGTGAGGGATTTGATGCAGGGCTTCTCGCTGACGGCGCATATCAGGATGACTGTGTGTTTGGTGCGTACTTTCTGAAAGTAAATACATTTCAGGCATGGCTTCATGTGTTCTTCTCCTTCAGTTTTGTTTCAATTGCTTGCATAAATCCATCAATATCAAAGGCATCCTCCCAGTCCCACCATTTCATTTGCTGTATTGCTACGCGCTCCTCTTCCGTCAGCCCTGCCCACGGCTTCTTGTAGTCTTGGATGTCATCGTCTTCCTCAACAATGCGGCGCACAACCATGCGGCGCATCTCTACCTCGCGCTCAAGGCGCTGGAATTCTTCATCTTCTTCAGTCATGTGTTCTCCTTTGGGGGTATGCACGTGTGAATTATGGTCAAGTCGGTGAAGCTCTTGTTGCATGTCCGGCAGAGCCAGCGCTCCTCTGGCTGTGCTGCGGGTGGGGTGATATAGAGAAGGGTTCCTTCAGGTGGAGGGTCGCCAAACCAGCCGTGTACCAACGAGCCATCAAGCCAACGCACCACGCTACCTACCGGCTCCTGCACTGGCTGTGCCAAGGCTTCTTTGATGGCGGTGATGGCTTCGTCAATAAGCTCATCCTCATCTGTGCTTGTTTCAGCATGGATGTACGTCAGCGCCTCCAGCGCCAGCTTCAGTGCCTCTTCTTTAGTCATCATCACCCTCATTTGCTTCATCAATCAGTTGCTGTTTAACAAACTCCAAGCAGCCAACCACGGTTGCCAAGTACAGGGTGTCATCGTATTCGTGGATTGTCTTGAGCAAGTCCTCAACCAAACTGTCTATGAGTTTCTTTTGGTCAGTCATGCTTGTCCCCTTGCTCGGATGGCTCTGCCAATTGCGCCGTCTTGCAACGGGTCCATGCTGTCGCCAATCATTGCACACGCCTCACGCTCTGCCTCGACTGCGCGTTTAACCAACTCCACCAAGTGCGGGGTTGATACTGTCCATGTCGTGAAGTTCTCGGCCTCTGCAATCACCTCACGCAGCGTCTGTAATATTTCGTCTTGTGTCATTCTTGTCCCCTCTCTCTGTCAAATCAAAATATTAAATCCAATTGAGGCGGCTTGGGCAGCGGCCTACCGTCGTACAGGTTGCTACGCCACATGGTCACCGTATCCATGTGATTGTGTGTTTTTATTGGCTCAACCTTTGTGATGGGATCAATCCAACCAATCATTTGCAAAGCCTTTACGCCTGAAACCCATGTGTTGTGGTGCAAAGTCATTGGCAAGAACAATAAATTATTTTTGCAATGATCCCGAAACTCATCACCCAAAACAATTGGTTTTGCTGTAAGCAACTGCTCTGCGTTGATCAAGTAATTTTCAACAAAGTTTGGCTCCTTTCTGTACGCTTTACTCCAACATTTTTGAGCAAGGTCCAAAGCAGCGTCCATACGATCACTCATAACGTAGCCCCCTATGGCGGTTTCTGGGCGTCATATCAACAAACTCCAAATCCAAACGCCAGTGAAGAACAGCGCCAGACACATCACTGCCAGCACTACAAAAATACACCACAGCATCCACGCGCCAATGGTGTGCCATGTGTCAGGCACTGGCTCGATGTCGTCAGGCACGATGGGGTACGGCTTGACCTTGCGGGTTTCCTCGTTCATGCTTTCCTCGCTTCCAGCATTGCGTCTGCCATCTTGTATGCAAAATGAGCAATCAAACCAAAATCGTTATTGCTCCGCCAAATGGGGTCTGACAACATTCCTTGCATCGCCTTTGCCGCAAAGTAGTCGCGCAGGGTCATGCCGTCATAGATTGGGTTTTCAATGCCCGGGTGGCACGGAAACGCTGGCCCACCTGTGTTGCTCATGCTGCCTCCTTGGGTTCATCAATTGCCAGATAAGCCTTTAAACGCTTAACTCGCTGCTTGTTGTAGGTGACCAGCGATTGGGCGTACTCGACTGCGCTCTCCGCTTGCAGCAACTCGTGCTCGGCATGCATTAACTCATGCGTGACAGCCTGTGCCGGAGTTACAGTTCTCAGCATCAGCCTCAACTCTGTCCATAAATATCTCCACATAGCGTTACTCCGGTTGTTTCGGTTCTAATTTTTTCATCACGCGCTGGTTCTTGTTGGATCGACCCTTCCTGCGCTCCCCCGTGTCTTCTATAAACCCCTTGTCCAGCAAAGCCCGATAACGGGCCGTGATGGAGGAGTATGGGAAGCCCTTGAAGCGGTCAAGCAACTGATCACTGATACACCCCTCCGGATAGGTGCATATGGCCTCGTACACCATCTGCTCCAACTGTGTCGAGTTAACAGATGCCGCCGCCGCCTGACTCGTGTCAGGGTCGTTGCTGCGGACAAGAGTTTTGGGATCAGACCCAAAGAGGCTGAACAAATCAGCTTGCGATAAATTTTTCATTCCGGCTCCTCTCTGATTACGTCATATGCTTTGGTGATCCAAAAACCTGCGTGGTTAACAAGCATGCCCTTGGCCGTCATTTCCTGCGTTGTTCTACAGCGGCGGTCATGGCCGTGCTCCCCAACCCGATGCATGTCAAACGCAGCGTTGCTGTTGAAGTACTGTTTACACGCTTGGCATTGATTACGGCTTCCGGTCAGGTTCATGATCTCCCCCGTTTCGTATGAAGTTTTTGCTGACCTCCTGCTCGGCAAGTTCGGCAAACGAAAGGCCGGACGGGAATCTCATCTGCGCCGCCTCAATACCGTTTACAACTTTGATGGACTTAATGAGGCCATCATTGAAGCCGTTGGTGTAGGCATCGCCGGAAGACAATCGCGCAGACAGCCCCTCTCGTATGATCTGGGTCATGGGGATCTTGTTGGCCTTGGAGAACCTCTTGAGCCGCACAATGTCATCCGGCTCAAGGTAGGTCATGAAGGGTTTGTAATTAACTGAAAATGCCATGGGACATCCTTAAAAGGGAACTTCTTGGTAATCGTCAACCAAGTTATCAAATATTTGCTTGGCCACTTCGTTTCCGTGCAACTCGGTTCGGCTTTCTATGCCACAGCGTTTACACAGCCTTGCCGCAGCCTCGTCCTCATCGGTGGCGCCTAAGTAATCTTGAAACTTGGAATCCTTGCAAAGCATTGCAGCCTTCTGAACTCTGTTGCTGTACGGTGTGGCGGACTCGTCATCTTGAATCCGCACCAGCGCACAACCGTATCGCGCCCCAACGAAGTCACGCAGAATCTCTTCTGGGCATTCGTCAGGGTGGATCGCCAGCGTCAAGACAAAACCTGTTCGGTCTTGCTTGAGCGCTACCTTTCTAGCTTCAAACTGCAAGGCCATGGACTTTGGACTCAAGGTAATCAATGACGCCCATCAACTTTGTTTCGCGTTCAGCGTACAAGCGGTTGTCAATCGAGAGCTTTTCAATTTTGTGCAAAAGCACAGCCGTTGTGTCTTCCATGACCTTGATTACCCTGTCACGCTCAGCCAGAAGCTTGGCATCATTGCGAATGACCCTCGCTTCTGCTTTTTTCTTGGCCCTATTGCGCCCGTGCAGTGCTTGATGTGCGTAGGCGGCTGAGGTTCCAATCGCCTTAGAAACCTCAAGAGTGGTTGCCTCTGGGTTGGCCTTGCCATACGCAATGATCCGATCCTTTATTGTTTCAGCCTTCTTCTTTTTTTGTACCGACCAGCAGTTGTAGACTGTTTTAACATTGCAGTTGCAAGCAAGCGCTACCTCCTTGGCTGTAGCGTTTGGATTGGCTGCGGTGAATTCTGCAATTTGTTTTTTAGCGGTCATGTTGTTCTCCTTAAAAAGGAATATCTTTATCGCCGAAGTCATCTTCTTGGCGGATGGGCTGGCGGCTGTAGCCGCCCTCTTCTTGCTTGGGCAAAAATCGGTCAACGGCAATCGACAGGTATGTCTTGCCGTCCTTGCCAACCTTCTTCCAGCCAGACAGCTTGACAACCGTCAGGCCGTCCTCTGATTTGATGTTGGTCATGTCCTTCAGGTTGATGGCAATGTTGCCCCAGTAGTCGGGGGATTTCGGCCCCTTCTTGCTGTTCGATGCGCGTAGCGAACCACTGTCGGGGTACGCCTTGTACTCAGGGGCTTTGGATTGATATGGCATTACTTGCTCTCCGATAATTGCTTCTTGATTTCTGCGAAGCGGTTGCGAATCTGATCGTAAAGATCAGGGCGGCTTACCTTGAGTGAATCAAGTTGTGTTTGATTCGACTTCCAGTAACTGTTTAAACCTTTGACGTCTGTGCAATGGTTCGTGTATGTCATCATTCCCTCGGCAAACAACTCGGCATTCGCATCTGCGTTGCCGGTGTTGACCTCAAGATCAGCCGTGGCAGTGGAAGTGACAACCTTGACAATGACGGGTTCTGCTTGACCATCTGTCTCTGGCAGATCCTCACCCGCATAGATGTACAGGCCCAGACCATGTAGGGCAATCGCTTTAACCAAGCAACGCATGATGGATGTGTTCACATCAAAAGAAGTGGGTGCAGTGATTGGCTTGTTCCGGTAATCCAGCACAGGCAACATACAAGTCATTGGCTTGTCAAACATGGTGACGGTTACCCACACCATGAATGTGTCTCCCATAATCATGAGCGGCCCACCGTGCGGTTGCATCTCCACCTTGAAGCTGGCCTTGGGGTCAGCCTTCAGCGCCTCTGCCCAAGCCCATGCCCATGACAGGTAGGTCAGACCATTTTTCTTTTCCGTGTGGTCGTTGACGTTGATCTTCAGCAGGTCATTTGGTGTCATTTGAAATCTCCTTGTTCCAGTAATGTGTGGCGCAGTAGAGGTCCATATCCACAACATTTGTAAAGGCGTGGAACGCCTTGATGTCTGCAAGTTGGAGCACCCTCTCTTGTTCTAAATCCAAGCAGCCCTCCAAAAAAGACCAAGGGTGAAAGCGAACGTAGGTGTCGGAGATGGCAAGCACATGTCCCATCAATACGTCACCGCTTGTTTTAAAAATCATGTAGCGTCCGCCACTAAGGTCATTCGTCAGCATTGCGCTCTCCTTGGTATTGGGCGCACCATTGAGATACCCCGCAGAAGTCTCCAGTGCAGCGCTTCGGTTCTCCGAGTCTTGTTTCGACATATCCTTTTTCCTTCTCAGCCAGTTCAGTGGCCTCTTCTATGGTTTTAAAAACACGGATGGCAGTCTTCCTACCCTCCCTCTTAACCGCGAATGTCGTTTCCGACATCCACCGTTCCTCGTTGGAGCAGTTCTGAAGATCCTCTTCAAAGTCCGCTCTCATCTTGGATTCACGGTGCATCTCCAGACGCTCCCGTATGTACATCTCAGTCTTGACGCTGTCCCACAGGGGCACGTCAACAATGCAAATGGGGGCGGCAGGGTAAGCCTCCCGCAGGTCATGCTTGCTGTAGTCCCTGACCAAGGCGCAGATCTTCAGACCCACAACCTTGCGTTGCTTGACCGTCTCGACCAGCCACTTGTAAATGTTTAGCTGCTGAGTCCACTCCTCCTTCTCTTGCATGACTGCCCATGCGGAGGTGAACTTGTAGTCATAGATGGTGATCCCGCCCTCCCCCTCCTCCTGTAGGTCGATTGCGCCGCTGATGGATACCCCGTCCACCTCCGCGAACAAACGCTCCTCCTTGATCCAGCCGGAGGTCTCGCCGCGCTCCATGACAACGTGCAGGGCAGAACCCAGCAGCGACCACAGCATCTGGGAGACATCCGTCACGATCTGATCGTCGTACTTCTCTCGCATCCTGCGGATCTTGGGGGGAGACATGATCTCTGTGACGCTGTACTGAGCAGCCCCCTTGCTGTAATACTCTCTCCGTGCTAGAGTCACAAGTGGCTCTGGCAGGTTGTGAACGTTCGTAACTTGCATCTTTTCTCCAAAGGTTTTTATGACTGACAAACTCAATGATAGTGATGATACACAACAAATGCAAGCCCTTGTGCAAATTATTTTTGGTGAACCGGCGTCAAAAGCCAACAGTCGGAGGTTGGTGCGGTTTGGAGGGGTGTCCCGTCTCATCAAGAGCGAGAAGGCGCTGAGCTACTCTGACATGTTTAAACAGCAATGCAGGCCGTTGGCCCAGCTCATGACTGGCGACCTACGGATTACTCTGCACATTTGGTACGCCAGCCGAAGGCCAGACCTTGATGAGTCATTGATCCTCGACCTGATGCAGGGGCTGATCTATGAAAACGACAGGCAGGTCAAGGAGCGCCATGCCTATTGGGGGCTTGACCCAGAGAACCCAAGGGCTGAGATCCTGATCGAGAGGATTGATTGTGTTGCCCCCAAAAAGAAACCCCGGCACAAGGCCGGGGCAAAGGAGGAATAGAACAACTGCGCGGTGTAGCACCGAGCAGGATCAGTGTAAACGAAAAGCAGGCGAGCAGGCGAGCGAGCTTAACTCTGCGTTTTTTATTCCCTCGGTTCCCCGGGTTCCCGCCGGGAACTGAGGGAATGATGCGTTTAAACATACAGCCATTGCGGAGCTGTGACCTCATTTCGCAGAGTTCGCAAGCTGCCAAACCCCACGCAACCCCGTATGAATGCTCACAATTCGCACAATTCGCAGAGTTCGCAGGCCAACTTACTCTCTGGATTTTCTAACGACAAAGTTACGTTTAAACATAGCAAATAGGCCGGGGTAAAAAACCCATTGGCCGAGGTTAGCGCCGGGGTTGATGCCCCGCCCGGTAGCAGCCGTTACAGACGTTACAGACGTATCAGGCGTTTAAACATAGGTTTATGCGAGTTGTCAGGGTTGTCCGACCCAATTGACCGGGGTTGTCCGGCCCCATTGGCCGGGGTTGGCGCCAGAATTGGGAGCTGACAAAACTGACGAAAGGTTGCGTTTAAACATAGGTTAATACGGCTGATACGACTGATACGCCGGTAAAAAAGCGGTAAGAAACCGGTAAGAAACCGGTAAAAAACCGGTAATTGAGGTTAGGGTAAACACCAACAAAAATATGTGTTGACAAGCGTTGAATAATTCTGTTAGAGTTGCGTCAGTTGGTGGTGAGACTCCAACGAAGTGAATGCCGTTAGATAAGACTCCGGCCCCGTTTGGGGCGCTGGTTGCCCACAAAGCAATCGGTTTCTCACCCGGGGTCTTTTCTAACGGCTTTTTTTCGTCTGTACTTTTCCAACTCGTACTCCGCACGATAGCAAGCGTTCATCCTGACGGCGCGGAAGAAAAGGGTTATGCGGTATGCAACCGTAGATTTGATGATGATGAATGCATTGGTTGAAATGCAGTGGTCTACAGAAGATGTAGTGTGTCTTGCGGCTGAATCCTAGTGGTACGCAAGAGGTCAGAGATGGAGCCACAGCCTGTCATCGCAGGTAACCCAGAGTTCAGCACTGGGCATCATCATCAAGTCTACGGGCTACGGGGCAACTACCCCCAGAAACCCGCACGGCTGGTCGAATCATCAAGCCGAGGGGCTTACGGTATCCAATCCGTAGCATGATGATGCTCACTGAGCGGTGAAGCACCTTCCCTCTCTTTCCTGCGTTGCGGGGAAGGGGGGTCTTTGGGTGAAAATTATCAGAAAGCCCCGCGAGGGGCTATACGGGAGGTACATGGACACTAAAGAATATTACAAGGCTGTCGCCGATGAACTTAGGGAACATCTGGAGTACAGAAAGCGCAAGCCTCTGTTATGGTTTACAAGCAGAGAGGTTTCGGACATCATCGCAAACAACAGGCATTGGGGGGTCAGCGAAGCGACCTTCATGTCAATTTACAAGGAGATACAGAAAAAATTAACGCAGATCAATCGCAGCCATCAAGAGCCACCAAAACCATTAACAGAGGATAGAACATGACACAAGACACCGTAGATCGAATAGAGAACCACGCCTACCAACTCAACGCAGTGACGTATCTTCCGCACTATCGGAATGATGGTTTCTTCGTTGGCCCGGGCTACCCGACTCACAACAGATCTGTTTACACCGCGAATGACTTGATGCTGGCTGGCGCCAACCGCGTCACCCTCATGCTCTGGTCTCGCGGCAAGACAGGGATTGTTAACCAAACCAAACTTTAAGTTTCGGGGGGAAAGCGGAGTGTTGCGACTGTGATGCTGACTCGGGCATATACAGCGAGGATATAGCGGCCAAGCGAGTACCCCCACCTACAAGGAGCCAAAAATGCCAAGAGGTACGAGGATAGGAACAATTGAGATTAAAAAAACAATCGCAGGGTTTGCTTACACATCATCAAAAAAAGTGGGCAACCCAAATGAGCGAGCAATGTTGGAGACCTTTGCCAAGACACAAGACATGGCAAAGGCGAAGTTGTTGAGAAGCAGAAGATTTTTTTACAGTAAGGAACACTTTAATTTCCGATTGTTTTCGGTTCATTTGACTCTGATGAATGAGGTGGAGTTAAATTTGGATGGGACTGAAGGCTTGCCCGTCTTAGATGATGATGAGCCGGAAGTAAAGATGATCAACGGGCGTGTTGTTCTTCAAGATATGTTTGTTTAACACACGCCACCTACAAGGAGAGAACAATTGACAGAAGAAAACAATAGCGTTGCCGAAGCCATCATTCGCGCCGCACACATCATTTCAAACAATGGGGCAGGAACTTCGGACGGCACACCTTACGGTGGCCTTGAGGCACACAGCATGCTGATCGCTGAGGCCATCAACAATCTTGCTGATCAGATTGGACGTATCGCAGATGCGGTAGAGGAGCAAAGAAATGCGTGACTACAAAAAAGAACAAGCCTACGATGGTAGCCCTGCTGTTAAAAAGAAAAGGGCGCAGAGAAACAAGGCCCGAAGGATGTTGGAGCGGGAGGGTCTGGTTCACAAGGGAGACGGCAAAGACGTAGACCACATCGCCCCTCTCAGTAAAGGCGGGACTACCGTCCGCAGCAACCTTAAAGCCAAGCCAGCCTCCGTCAATCGATCGTTTAAACGCACCTCTTCAGGGGCCATTAAATGATTGACGTCCTCGTTGCTGAGACCCACTTCAACGAAACCACTCGGGTCATCTGCCCCTTTTGCAGTCCGACCCGCCAAAAACAAAACCTCAAAGACATGACCCTAACCCGCAAGGGTGACGGGGCTGTTGTCTATCACTGCCATCACTGCTATGCGGCGGGTTCCGTACAGCCAAAGGAGACTCATTTGTCAGTCGTACCAGCCCGAGCTATCGTCAACAAGCGCCTGACCGACCAGCACTACGCTTTCCTAAAGTCGAGGGGCATCTCACAAAAAACCGCAGACACCATGCGCTTGTTCTCAGCAGAGAAGTTCTTCTCGCGTTTGAGCAAGCTGACACAGGCGGTTGGGTTCCCCTACTACCGTGATGGTGCGTTGGTATCGGCGAAGTACAGGTCAATCGAAGCCAAGGATTTCACCCAAGACGCAGGTGGGGCACATGATTTTTTGGGATAGATACGGTCATCAAGGGTGAGCCGCTGATCATTGTTGAAGGCGAAATAGATTGCCTGACAGCGATTGAGGCTGGGATCAAGAATGTTGTGAGCGTCCCAAGCGGTGCTCCGGTCAAGGTTGCGGACGGCAAAGTCCTGCCCAGTGAGGACAAGAAGTTTGGCTTTGTCTGGAATGCGCGTGA
>Ga0114974_10002268_pt1 | contig 14789 bp, 30 predicted proteins | sample S_130206_EF_Meta_FD_87318 | JGI IMG/M metagenome (GOLD analysis project Ga0114974, IMG submission 87318) | Freshwater microbial communities from Lake Simoncouche, Canada to study carbon cycling - S_130206_EF_MetaG | ecosystem: Environmental > Aquatic > Freshwater > Lake | place: Lake...
ACTTTTCTCCACCATCCCATTCGATAGCAGTCCCATCTTCATTTGGAGTCCATTGACACCAAAGACTTGGTTGAGTTCTTGGAGGTTCATTGTAATCAATGATATTGCTTTCATGGTCTTGTCCTGAGTGTCCCCCTCCATCTACATAAAATTCTCCTTCTATACCATATATAGACTCATCTACTTTACGAGCCATTCGTCTGGTATCGTTTAGTTTTTTTAGGAATGTAAAGTCTTTAACGGTGAGGGGTTTATTAAGTTGAAAAGTCCCCGAAAAATCTGTTGTGTAACCGATAAATTTCAGTTTTTATAGAGGTCAGCCCTCTTGTTTTGTATCGTCTTTATATGACGAGTTGTTTAAAATATTTTTTGGTAATAAGTTTGAAATATCATATTTTTTAACCAAATCAAAATCTAATAAGACACTCTTTTGTTCGTTTTCTTTTCCTGGTAAAATTCTTAAATTTTTCAATTCCCAACACTTTTTAAAATCTTCATCAAATTCATTTTTATAAGAATATAAAGATTGTGGTATAATATGGTCTATATGATAATCATTTTTTAAAAATTCATTCCAACTAATGTTTTCTGGTAATGTTGTTTCTAAATGTTTTTTTAAATCTTTTTCATCATAACCAACTATTTTTGTCCACTTCTTAAAACCTTTCCCATTTAATGCTATTCTTATGGCATTACTCATTCTTTCGTAAAGATTATAAGAAATATCATTTTGCCTTCTCTTCTTTTTATATCTCTGCTTTATTATTCTGATTTTATCAATGTTTTTTTTCCTCCACTCATTTTTTCTTTTCTTTGCTTCAATACTATTTTGTCTATTCCAATTTTTATCAGGATTTTTTAAAATCCATAATTTTTGAGAACAAGAAGCAGAACAGTTTAACTTATCTTTTCTTTTTTGTATAAAAAGATTACTGCATATTGCACATTTTACTTCTTTGCTTTCTTTTCTTCTTTTTTTGTTTTTGTCATCTTTTACACAAATCTTGCTGCAAAAAATATTTTTACCTTTTTTCTCAAATTCTTTTTCGCAATTTTTACACTTTATCTTCATATTTATTTTTAAACATAAATAGTCCGAAAAAATCTGTATTATACCTTAATATACGAATTTGTTTGAAAAATGTTTCAAATTGATTTGTTAAATTCTTTCAACCAAATCAAACTTAACTTCTTTGAAGCCTTTTGGTATATCGGTCTTTTTAAAAGCGACACCGATTTTGTTTCTTGCCCATGAGCCAATAAGGTCTACATTTCCCTTGCTTCCTTCTTCACCAACACGGAAGTCTCCGCCCCCTCTATTATTTCCTTCACAGGTAAGCAAAGGGAGAGGGTGAATTTTCCAACCATCTTTATCTGCAGGCACTTTTGATTTATCAACATACTCTTGTTTATCATAGTTGATAAGATATTTTAATTTGAGGGGGGCAACGGTGCTTTCAGAGAATTCGTGTTTATATTCGTCTTCCACATCCTCATTATGTGTTAGTTTGGATATTGTTTCACAAAGAGAATAAATGTTAACCCCTTCCTTTCTTAGTTTTGCAGAATTCCAGTATTCGCTTGTATCATCAGCAATTAACTTTATTTCTTGTTCTGTAATTGTTTCAGGGTTTTCATTGTCGGCATAATCCCCCGCCCAAACGATTTTTTTAGGATTATCAATTAATTGTTTTTCAACGAATCGAACAAAAGGATTCTTCATCCAGGAATGTTCCATTAGTTTAAGACCGCTTCCGAAGTCATGTGAATAAACGAAGTTTGCTGGTTTGTTGTTTTCAGAAAGGAAAACTGGCTTATAATATTGTCCCATGTTTTTGTTTTTTTATTGTTATACGAATTTGTTTTAAAAATGTTTCAGTTTGATTTGTTAAAATATTTTTTAATCATGAAGACAATAAGAGAAACATTCTTGATAGTCTCTTTCTATTGCCATTCTTTGCAATTTTTCAACCGTTATACTTTCATAAAAACTTTTTCCTCTCCCCACCACTTCAGCTCTCAAATCCATCCACCCATCATCGCTTACACTTATTCCAGGATTGCCCAACCAATCTTTTTCATATTGTTTGTTGAGGGAGGAAATTTTATTATGCACAAATGCTTCCAATTCCCCTTTTGTGTCTGCGTCTAAATTTTTCCATTCTTTTTGAATGCGTTTATAATCATGGTCAGAATTCCAATTAGCTTTTTCCACCATTTCCCAAAGTTCTTGTTCTGTTTTTTTCATATTGTTTTTTTATTATTATACGAATTGTTTTTAAAAATGTTTCAAGGTTTATGCTGCGTTAACAAATTTTCTTTCGTCCAATTTTTTGGACGGTGAGGGAGAAGAGACTTTTAGAACGAAGCCATTTTCGAATGCAGCTTTATTCTTTTCAGCTCCGCCTTTTCCAGTCATTCTTTTGTATTTAAGACCGCAGACAACACCTTTTTTATCCAGGAATCTTAAATCATTTTCGTCAGCATTAATAACTTCAAAGCCTTCATAAGTTTTTGGCAGTTTATCGAATACTATTGCAACGTTAACCCCCTTTCTTAAAAGCTCCATTGCTTTCTCGTGGTTTGTTTCCGAGCGGCTGAAAGTAAGATGATAGTTTGAGGGCAAAGTTTTATTGAACCTTGTCCAGTTTTTTGTATAATCATAAAACTGAATATTTGGGAAGAGTTCAAAAATATTTTTTCCATCAAACACTTTAAAATTTTCATATGAAAGGTCACTTGTTCCATTTAAGCGTATGGTAACGATTGCTTCGCCTTCATATTTTTTAACAATTTTTTCAATCTCATCTTTGATTTGATTAAGGAAGCCGATACGGTCACGGAGAAAAAATTCTGTTCTATTAATTCTGCCTTGCATAACAGAGGTGTACATGCCTCCGAATCCAGAGCCAACCAAACAGCTTTCTGCACATCCTTTTGAGGCGTGGCTACATACATTAATACGTTGACTGTTTGCTTTAAAAGGAGACATATATAATATGTGCGTTACATATCCCAGTTTTTCGCCTTTAATAGTTTTTTTGTTGTTGCTTGTTAAAAGTGGTTTGTTCATGTTTTTTTGTTTTGTTTATTGATTATACGAAAGAGTTTTAAAAATGTTTCAAGAATGTTTCAAGATTATTTGTTAAAATTTTTCATCAGTTTTATACCAGCATTAAGAATATTTTTTTTGATATACAAACAAAATGATGAAAAGGGGGGAAAAAATAAATAAAAATTTCCCCCCAACTTTAATACTTTGTTTGTATATCTATATGGGTTCCAGAAATTCCCTGGTTGCCGAGCTGGGAATTCTGGGAAATAAAAAACCCCCACCAAATTTCTTTGATGAGGGTTGCCGCAACGACTCCATTTGACTTATGTAGTCAAAATCTTTAATTAACAGTTACTGGTTTATTGATAATTTGATGGTTATCAATAACTGCTGGTTTTTTGAAGGTAAAATTCTTCATTGGGTTATTGGCTATAAGGAAAACAACTGAATCTTTCTTGGTGATTTTACCTTTGCCTCCGCATTTTACACATTCAAAAGAGTTATAAAACCCAGAACCTTTGCATCTATTACATTTACTCATATTCTTTTTTATAGCGAATATAATTAATTTTATTGGTTAACCAAAATAAATTTCAATATCTTCACCTGTTTCTATTAGTTTGTCAAGGAATTCATTTATAGATTCTCCTATCATAATTCTTTCTTGTTCAGATAGTTGGGGGGCAACTGAACCCATATCAACACCGAGAGCTTGTTCGAGCAAATTTTTCATTTTATCCACTGATTCATTGGCATTTTCCAAAACCAGGTTTTCAACTTCTTCTTTGCTTTCGCCCAACATATAATTCAATCTTTGTTTGGCGATTTTAAGTTCTTCGTTGGTGAAAGTTTTTTCAACTCCCATTCCTGAAACTCCTCCATTACATTCTTGACTTTGTATAGCGTCATAGAAAAAGAATGATTTGTTTGTGTTGAAAGCACCAATTCTAAGGTAAGCAATTTCTCTACCTGTTTGTTCTTTTATAAATCCTGAAATATCGTGTCCCATGTTTTATTTTTATAATTTTTGTGAAACAAATTCTGCTTCATAATCTGCAGCATATTCGGTTGGGAATTCATATCCACCCGCCTCATCTACTGCTTTTTCTTTTGCTTGTTCTTCGTTTTCCGCCTCAACTTCTATTGTTTTTGCTGAGAAGGCTATTCTTGTTACTACTACTTCAAATTTTTTCATAATCGTTTTTATATTCTTATACGAAAAGAAAATGAAAATGTTTCAGCTTATTTAAAATATTTTTGGATTAGAAATAAAATTTTTTCTTTGACGATTTGTCTTTCTTCTTCGGAGAGGACTGGAATTCTTTTTTGAAAGTCGGATGAGCTAAATGTATTGGCGTGGTTCTCATCTTCTATTGTTTGGGATAACAAGTTTCTTAATTCCATTACTTGTTCGGTTCTGATTCTCATTTCTTCCAAATCAGCTTGGCGTTTCTCAATCAGTTGATTGAAAGTATATTTTACAACTTTTCTTTTTTTTCTTGTGCGAGAGGTGGTTGCCATTTTTTTACCCTTTTCTTATAAATAGAAAAGAAGATAAAAAAAACTATCTTTTAACAAAAAAATTATTCATAATTTTCGTTATAATTCATAACCGCCTGATTGACAATGGAATAAAAAATAAATTCGGCAATTTTTTTTGAACATTCCAAAATATTTGAGTATGTTTCATCATGCTCAACAAAATCATAACTTGGAGGAACTCCGCTACCATCTTTATACATATAAACTCCTGGGTCTTCAACTATGTATGAGAAACCAATTTTTCCCTTTACCTCCCATATAATCAAATCCTCGCTGTCTGATTTATTGGACACATAATCTTGATAATTTCTTTCGTTAAGGAAAATTGCATAATCATATTCTCCTTCATTTTTGGCACGGGCATCGGAAACGAATATTTTTTTATCGTTTAGTGATAGTCGCAAAAAGGTTTCAATTTTTCTGGCGTTTTTAGTCATCTTTTTTATGATAATTATACAGAAATTTTGTTTAGTTCGACATGAAAGAAAAGTCCTCCGACTCTTCAATAAGCATATTATAATATCTGAAGTCAGTTACTGCTTTATTTAATTCTGCTCCAAGCTTATCGGTATTGTTTTTCATTTCTGTTGTTATTGGGAGTCCTAAATCAAAATACAAAGAAGACTGTTCAAAACTTTCATTTATTTCTTTTTCAAGATTCAGAATTTTATTTTCAAGATTTGACATCTTGATTAAGTATCTTGATTTTTCTTTTTGACTTAACATATATTAATATTTAAAAAATTTCATCTTCATCTTCATCATCGCCTAATTCAAAAAAATTATCAGGATTATATCCAGGCAATTTTTTGAATACACTTGCTCTATAACAGCTGGTTATATATTTAAGCAATGATGTTTTAAAATCAAAACCAAGCTCCAATAAATCTTCAATCACTTTATGGTAATCAAAAAATTCTGGTTTGTTTATATATTTTGAAAGGTTTTCATTATCTGAGGAAGCCCATTCAAAATATAAATCATATGGTATACTTAACCATTTACTCTCCCCATCCAATTCAGTCAATACATCAAAAGTGCAGTAAGACGGATTGTCTCTGTCCAACTGAATGTTGTCTCTTATTTCTTTTAATGTGTAAGTCATAATTATTTCCGCGAATATAATTTAATCTTTTTTTAAAAAAAACTTTTTATATTGTTTTGTTCTCATCTCCATATGAAGCTGCATTCTTTCCGATTCTTTAATAAATGAATGAATCATAATAATCATATCATCAATTGATTCATTGTGGAAGGGGAAAAAGAAATTCAGAAACTTATCAAATTTTGAGGTTCCATACTTTGATTTGTCCAACCTTTCTATTTCATTATTTAAATAATCCTGATGGTCTTTCTCCTTTTGAATCATTCGTTCAATCATAGGAATAAAGTCTTGCTCCATCTTTTGCTCTAAAGTTTTTTCCACTGGGTTTTATTTATAAATCAACAAATGCTGGGTCTTCAATGTCGTCAAATGTATATTCTATAACGACACAGTTAGGAAATTGTTTCAAAAGGTTTTCTTTTGAAGACCAAACCTCGAAACTGAATATTTCTTCATCCTCGTGTCCCACAATGGTTCCCTCATCATTAATCTGCGGCTGATAAAATTTTTCAACAGTATCTTTATAAAAGCTTCCGCACGGGCATCCAGTGTCATCTACTATGCCCTCCAGATTTTCCATTAATTCATTGTTGAGTATCTTTTCGAGAAACTTTGATTTGGCAGCGTCAACGATTTGCTTATCGGTTGCATTTTCATCAACAATAACTCTTGTTATTAAGGATACGGTTACAAGTTTTGCTACTCTTGACATGTTATTCGTATTTTGCGTTTAATAAATTTGCTATCAATTCAGGCGCATCAGTCATGGAAAAGTTTTTGTCAACTGAGCATACAGTTTGCGTTACTCCAGAAAAATATCTCTGGAAAGGCGTTCCTACAGAAAAATATCTCTGGAAAGAATATTCATCTTCGTCTCCTTCGAATTTTACAAGAACACAGATATTATCTTCATTGTTGAAAAAAATGATTACCTCTCCGAATTCAGTCCACTCATTTAAAACATCAATGTTGAACCCTTTGTTTTTAAAAGCCTGTATTAATTTTTCTTTCATGTTTTTGTTTTTATTTATTATACGAAAAGGGAGAGAAAATGTTTCAAATTAATACTTGGTAATAATCAAATATTTTTTTCAGCTCATAAATAAAATCGTCCTCTACTTTTTGGTATTCAGGGTTTTTATTATCTGGCTTATATGTTTTGCTTTCTTCTTGAGGGGGGAGAATTGTGGCAACAAAAATAGGTTTATAAGTTACATCAGCAAAATTATTCTTCCCAGATAATAAACCATCTTTTATTTCCCACCCGCTTCTTTCTAATGCGTTTAAAAATCCTTGATAAACTGTTTCGTTTATTAACAATCCTTGTGCATTAAATGAATTTCCATTTTCATCAATTGTTGTTTTCCAATTGTGGTCTCTTAAAACAATTCTTAATTCTAATTCACCATTGCCTTTATTGGAGTGAGTCCATTTAGTTGTTAGCAAAGTAATTTCGTAACCAAAACTTTTTAAATAAAAATCTAAACCATGATGAGAACTTAATGGCAGCGGCATTTTCTTTTCACATATAAGATAATGAATTGCTTTAAGAAACTTGATTAAGTCTTCTCCATGATATTGAATACCATAATTTTCACCACTTCCTTTTGGGTCGTATGTTATTAATTCTTTCATTTGCTTATTGTTTTTTTGTTATGATTCTTATTCTTTGTGTTTCAGAGCCTTCCCAGTAGGTTTGAATACCATATTTGTTTAGCACGGAAACAATTTCTTTACCATCTCCACTCCAGCATAAATAACATTCCCCCTTCTTTCTAAGGTCTTCCGCATCTTGTGCATGAAAGAATACAGCCTTTTCGGTCTTTTCATCAGGAATCGCATGCCATGCACATGTTTGGCAGCACAGGAAGTTTTGTTTTGAAAAATATCCAAGCTTTCTTAATTCTTCGAAGGCGAGGGTTAAAGCGGTTTTTGTTTTCTTTGCCATGTTGTTTTATTTTATTATACGTTATTCATACAAAAATGTTTCAATCGCTTCAGAAAAAGTTTTTCCTTTTTTGTATTGTTCCAGAAAATCTTTTTTATTTAGATTTGTAATTCTATATTCATCTTTAGCAATCTTCTCAAGTTCAATAAACCATTTATCAAACTCTTTTTTACTGAATTCCTTTTCCATACCTTATTATACGAAAAAGAAATAAAAATGTTTCAATAAAATAAATAAAAATTTTCCCCCGAATTTAATACTTTGTTTGTATATCTATTTTTTCAAGCTCAAAACCAGGGAGAAACCAGACTCAATTTTTCGGAATGATGAGCTATAAATAAAAAACAATTGAGCTTGAAAATAAAAAAACCCCCACCAAATTTCTTTGATGAGGGCTTGACAGGTTTGTCGCCATTTGACTTATTCAATCAAAATCTTTATTCGAAAAGCGTTTTAAGGCTTTCAACGGTTGCATCTTTTTTGAGGGCTTTCACCAACTTAAAGAGCAGGTCAACGTTTTGATTATCAATGTTTTCTTTTTCTAAGGCGAGGGCTGTTTGTTCCAACAACTTGATAGTGTTTTTCTCCCCCACCACATGCTTTGCAGCTTTAGCGGTTACCTGGGCACGCTTTTTCTTTTTGCCCTTTTCGGCAGCAACAGCAGCTTCTACACCCTTTGTCAACTCTTCAACCTGCTCGGCAAATTTTGTTTCATCTTTCACCTTGCGGGAAATTTGAAGAACCAACGAGGCAGAGATAAGGTTTTGTGCAATCTTGTTGCGGATATTCTTCGGCATTTGAGCGAGCTTCATCAGATTGGATACAGTTGCCTGTGTTTCAGCAATCTTTGTTGCCACTTCTGCAGGAGTATAGCCATACACATCAATCAGTCTGCGAACACCTTCTGCCTTTTCAATCGGATTCAATGGCTCACCATCATTGAGAGTGAACATTGCGAGGAGGGCTTGCTCATCGTTCATACGCTTTGAAATTTCGGCTTTAACATAACGAATGTCTTCGCCCTCAGCAATCAGCAAATTGATAGCGGTCAAACGTCTGTGACCATCAACTGCGATATACTCTTTTCCATCTTCGGCAGCATCAGGATTGGCTTTCAATACCAGTGGACGCTGTAAACCATTTTCTTTAATGGATGCCTTCAGATGTTGAATGTCATCGGAATCAGGGTCAATAGTTCGGATGTTATAACCCTCAACCAACTTAACGTTGCGTGGGTCAACTTCATACAAATCTTTGCGTTTTGTTTCGAGGACTGCTACCTCATCTTTTACATTTTCCATTTTTTTTGTTTTTTTGTTTTGAAATTTGTTTCTTGTTTTATTATACGAATTGTTTTTAAAAATGTTTCAGAGTTTTTGAAATTTTTTTATGCTTCTTCAGGTTCAGCAGTTAATTTTTCAATTTCTTTAACAAAGTTTTTTGCCGTTGGCAGTTCATCCAACTTGTATTTTTTCACAAGTTTTACTGGAAAATACTTTTTACCTTTCTTTTGCAGATTAAAAAATCTGTCTTTAGATGTAAGAGGTTTATTATTAAAACCTGTATAAACTTCCAAAGTTTTTTTGTCGAGGTCAACAACATAAGCCCACTCACAGAACAAACTGTCTGCAACAAATTTAGGGTCAAGTTGCGTTTCTTTTACTTTGCCTGTAACAACCAGGTCGAGAACCTCTCCCCCACCCATATCTCTTGAAAGATGGGCATATTGTTCTTTGAACTTATTGGAAACGTCCATTCCAACCCACTCACTATCATCTGCACCACATTCTTTCCAACGATTTTGCACTTCTTTATCGGTAAGTGCAACAACACTTTTTACTTTTGCCTTCATTTCTTTGAGTCTGTCCTCAAAAGATTTTGTTTTTGTCGGCTTCAATCTTTTTCTTAGAACATCAATTATTTCTACGCCTCTAACAGAAGGGTATCCATCCCATTGACAATACTTTGCGATTTTTGTTTGTTTGCCCACGATAACGTGAACGGAGTTTCTTGTTCCCATGTTTTTTGTTTTTTTGTTTTTGTTTGTTTTTAAAATTATTTACTTATTCTTATACGAATTACTTTTGAAAATGTTTCAGCTTGAAATGTTAAAATTATCCTTCTTCTCCATTTTCTTCAAAAACCTCAAAACGTCCTTCTTCCAATTCTCTTAGAATGTTTAAAAGAATATCGTTGTGAAATTCTGTTAAATCTGACTCATATCCTTCATCGAGGGGAATTGCTATTGTAACATCTCCATCATCCTTGATTGTATGAATGGTTTCAGAAAATTGGTCGTCAATTTCCCGAACATTTATCGGTCTATCAAGAGAGATTTCATTTGCTTTTTGACTTTTAACAAAATGAATAATGTCTTGTATTAATTCGTTCCTCAACTTTTGAAGATGCGTTTCATAAAACTCTGTTTTTGTCATTTTTTTGTTTTTTATTTATTATACGAAAAGGGAGAGAAAATGTTTCAATGTTTTAAAAATTTTTTTCTTCTAATTCATCCAAACTTTCTCCATATTCAATAGGGAAAAGTTCCTGTATTTCTTCGATGAGTTGAACATCACCACTTTGAGGGAGAATAATAAACTCTTTTAGAAACCCTTTTAATTCCGCGCTTTCGTCTTCGCTGCAATCAATACCGTTCTTTTTTCGGTCAATGATGTCTTTTATTTTTTGTTCCATGATTATTGAAATAATTCTTGAGGAATGTTTGTGTTAAGAATTTCTTTTCCCTCTCCTCTAACTTGAGCGATTTTATCTTGCAGCATTTTTTTGCCTTTTTCCACTCTAATCATTTGTGCAATGGTTACAGTAATTCTGCCCGACTTCCAGGTTAGTTTTTCATAACCACCATTTGTTTTTATACACAAGCCATCAAGCATATCCTTTTGCAACTTCTTTTGCAACTTTGCTTTATCTTTTGATTTTAACCATTCTTCAAAAAGTTGGTCAATTTTATTTTCCAAATTCATATCAATTTGAAAAGTTTCATAATTGATGGGGGGCAAAGTTAAACAATGTTGTTCAGCTTGTTCAATTAAATCACGCTTGCCTTCGTGAGCATGATAATCTGTGCAACCCCCATGTCCGTCATTTCTTGCATAGCCAGCGTTTTTGCCGTTGATATAAATTTCGGCAGTAAAAGCATTTGTTTCTTCTGAAAGGTGTTCTGAAAATTTGATTTTTTTGAGTTCGATTTGCATGTTTATTTATTTTTTTAGTTTAACAATAGTATAAGGTCTTTCCCAACATTCTCTTATCCACTTCTTAGCGGCAGCTATACTTGGAAATTCATCAGTTAAAATTTCTCTTCTAATTCCATGTAGTCTTATTTTGCAAGGTATTGTTTTAGCCATTTTTTTCTTTTTTATTATTATACGAAAAGGGAGAGAAAATGTTTCAAAAAAAATAAACTATTTTAGTTCTTCTTCTTTGAAAATAATTTTATCATCTCTGCTGGAATAATTCATGTCAATATTATAATCGTCAAAACCACTCAAGTCAAAATACTCTGTTAAAATAGATTTGTTGCAGACTTTTTTGTTGTAATTTCTGTGACCAGTAACATCGGTAACAAGTTTTAAAATTTTTGTTTCCTCAACTTCAACAACAAAATTTGGCATCAAATTAATTTGTTTTCCATCAATGGTTTTTATCTGCCAGTGACCATTTATTGCTTGTTCTTTTTTTATTTCTTTTGTATAATAATTTTTGTTTGCCCCACCCATTCCCCCGCCATAAGTTATCAAAATTCTTTTCATTTCAATAACTTCATCACTAATTTTTATTGATGGTGAGCAAGGTTTTCCTACAATTAAAGTTCTCATTTTTTTGTTTTTTATTATTATACGAAAAGGGAGAGGAAATGTTTCATAAATTTTCTATTTTTTTAACTTGCTAAATCAACAAGTTTTTTCTGCACCCCTTTATCTATTTGTATCAATTCATCCAAAGTGCTTGTGTTAATGGTTTTTTCTTTGTGTAAATAATTAAAACCATTTCTGTATTGCAATCCTACAATCTTAAACACAATAAGTTCTTTACCGCTTTCAAGTTTATGTATTACTTTTTCACGTTTAAAATCAACATAGAGGTGTAAGTAATTCATATTGTTACAATAGTTATATCTACCATCAGCACCCGAATATGTTTTTGTTTTACTAACAATAAACAACTCCATTTCTCTATATTCATTATTTGATAATGGTCTTTCCTTTGCAATGGCTGTAAATAAATCAATAGTTCCGTAACTATTTCCAAAATTAGAACGTCCAATCTGTGTATTCAAAACCTTTCCAAATTCTTTTTTAAACTCTTTCAGTTCGTCATTGAATTGGTTAATAAATACCTTCAACATTGTAAGGTTATGCTTGGTAATAGTTTGATTGAAACGCTCTTCTTCTTTATTACACTCATTAATCGTATCAAGAGTAAATCGTTTGCTCCCATCTGATTTTGGCTTAGGATTAATACGATTAAATTCTTTGATAAGGTCATCAACCAAACTTTGTTGTAAAGGCGTTAAGTTACTTGTCATATTTTTTTGTTTTTTATTGTTATACGAAAAGAAAAAGAAAATGTTTCAAAAAAAATAAAAAAGTTGGGTAAGTCTTGGAGTCTTACGGAACATTGAAGTTCAGCGTTTTATGTCGTCTTGCTTACAACCCCAACTTTTTAATCTTTGTGAATATCAATTCTTCTTTTTAATTCTCCACCATGTTTATCCGCCAGGTTCTCAATTTCCCCCGCCAAAATAGGATAATGTCTTCCCAAGTTCATGTATATTGTTGCAAGAACATCTTGACACTCGGTTATTCTTTTTGATTGTAGCATCAACACATCTACATCAACAGGAATAACATCTCTTTTTTTGTGCTTTTCCAATTCGTCCATGTGTATTCCATAATCAACACCTTGTTGTGCGGCAACATAGTTAATGAATTCGGTAATAACTTTATGATGTTTCTTTTTTTCAGAAACGAAGTAGCTACCATATCGTGCAACCAAGTCGATAAAATCTCCTGCTTTCATTTGTCTGTTTTTATTGTTATACGAAAAGGGAGAGAAAATGTTTCAAAGTATTGATTTTTTCTCAGAAAAACTTTTATGTTCTTTGAATTGATTATATTGGAATTCTGATATATCAAAATTATTAATTGAAATATATTCCTTTATTCTTTTTACTGCTTCCGCTTCATCTTCCCCATCAAGAATAACCATCCAAAATTTTCCATTTCTAAAAAGATTAAACCCATTTGCGCTAAGTTTTTTGCTCATGTTTTTTTTATTATTATACGAAAAGGTTTTTAAAATGTTTCAATAAAAAAATAAAAAAATTTCCCCCAAATTCACAACTTTGTTTGTATATCTATATAGTCCAGTTTGCAAACCAGGGAGAATAATCCGATTTCAGCTGGATGCCAGGAAACAAAAAACCCCCGCCAGTAATGACGAGGGCTTTTGCCGTATAATAAAAAGGTTTTTTAATTTGTTTTTATTTCTGTGGGGAGAGTAAAGAAAGAAATCTTATTGTCAAGTGTTTCGTGCAAAATAGCCTCAAACTCTTTTAAATCTTCCCTTCCTAATCCTCTAACATAATTCAGTATTGCTTCAAGGTGTGCTTCTGACAATTCCTGCAAAGATTCATTTGTCGGCTGACAGAAATCATCAAACATAACTTTTAAAATGAATTGTGAATAATCTCCGTCTAAGTGGTCTTCATCTTGCCACATGAAACTTTCTAAAGCATTTTCTCCATATACTTGATTAAGTATGCGGTTTGCCAATTCATAACCTTCACTTTCTATTTCTTCTTCACAGCCATCTATAAATTCAATGACTCCGCAGTTATGTCCAAAATCCTCATCAGCATATTCCAAAGTCATTTTTACTTCAGGAAACATTTCAGAAAGTTTTTCTATGACAGGAATAGGCGTTGACCAAGCTGTTTGGAATACGATAGAATTTCCTCCTCCTTTGCTTATTTCATAAGCACCCCACTTCGTTCCCCAGTTAGTGCATTTCCAATCATACCAGTTATCTGCACCATATTTCTTTTTGTATTCATTACTCATTTTTTGAGTAAGAGGTTTGCTATCTCTTTCCCATTCTTTAAGTTCACGAGCATTATATTTTCGCATCCACTCATTATATTCTTCTTGAGTTACTATTTGAGTTGGTGAACGAGTTCCTTCCAAATCTTTAGGAAAAGGAATGATTTTGCTGAAATCAATAAGGCGAGGAGTTCCTTCTTCAAAATTCTCTCCTTTGATTGTTTTTAGTAGCTTTTTGATTTGCTTTTCATCTCCTGAGAAAGAGAGAATGTTTGTTACGTGATTAGGCATGTTTTTGTTTTTTATCTATTATACGAATTATTTTGTAAAATGTTTCAATTAACTTAAAGGTTTTTCACTGATGTGTGTAACTATTTGGTTTTGAACATCAATAGAGCAAACTTCTTTTTGCTTTTTACTATTAAATGTTTTTGTTACTCTGACATCAATATATTGAACTCTTTTCAAAGGCCCTGTTGATACAGTTCTAACCAGGTATTTGCCCTCTACTTCGGGCAGAAAATCTTCTGTAAATTCGATGAGTTCAATATTCATTGGTTCTTTTTCTTTATTATACGAATTGTTTTTAAAAATGTTTCATTTTTTTTTACTATTTATATAAAAAAATTGATTATGCACTCAGAAATGGTAATATTTTTAATGAACTTCCAACAACAATTGAGAGGTTTACACTGGCAAACAAAGTCTTTTGCAAGACATTCAGCTTATGGAAGCACTTATGAAGGTTTGGATGATTTGATTGATGAATTTACCGAAGTTGCGATGGGCAAATATGGTAGAGTTAAATTTAATAAGGCAAATATTGTAATACATGATATTGAAGCACCAGAATTAGATAATTTGCTCGGTCATGTTATTGATGAGTTAAACTCTTTCACTTTAAAATTAGATGAAACAGATACAGATTTATTGAATATCAGAGATGAAATGTTATCTTTGGTAAATAAATTGAAGTATTTGCTTACTCTTTCTTAATAAAAATCCCCCAAAAAAAGAATTTTGTTTGTATATCTGATTCTGTTCTGGGCTTCACCAGGGAGAAATCAGGCAAAT
>Ga0114974_10002269_pt1 | contig 14789 bp, 6 predicted proteins | sample S_130206_EF_Meta_FD_87318 | JGI IMG/M metagenome (GOLD analysis project Ga0114974, IMG submission 87318) | Freshwater microbial communities from Lake Simoncouche, Canada to study carbon cycling - S_130206_EF_MetaG | ecosystem: Environmental > Aquatic > Freshwater > Lake | place: Lake...
AACATTGAGTACATCTGGCAACATAGCGGCTAACAATGTGATTGCCACAACAATATCAAATGCAGCCAGTTATACTGGGACTATTTTATCAATTACAGGTAATGTCACAGCCAATAATGGCATGTTTACTACGATTGTGAACACAGCCAGCTTTACTGGTACAACAGTATCAGTCTCAGGCAACATCACTGGCGGCAATCTAAACACCACAGGAACATTGAGTACATCTGGCAACATAGCGGCTAACAATGTGATTGCCACAACAATATCAAATGCAGCCAGTTATACTGGGACTATTTTATCAATTACAGGTAACGTCACAGCCAATAATGGCATGTTTACCAACGTGGTCAATGTGGCCAGTCATACTGGTGCTGTAGTATCAGTATCAGGTAATATCACCGGTGGTAATATAAACACAACTGGCACACTGAGCACATCGGGCAATATAGTTGCCAACAACGTGATTGCCACAACAATATCAAATGCTGTCAGCTTCACTGGTGGATTAGTATCGGTAAGTGGTAATATCACAGCCAATAATGGTATGTTTACCAACATCGTAAATGTCGCTAGTCATACAGGTGGATTAGTAAGTGTCACAGGCAACATAACAGCAGCCGGTGGTACATTCGGAACAGGCAACATTAGTACAACTGGTAATATTGCTGCTAGTTATTTTATTGGCAACGGTGCAGCATTAACTTCAATTCTGGGCACCAATGTATCAGGTGCCGTGGCATTTGCAACCACAGCCAATGCAGTAGCCGGTGCCAATGTGTCAGGAGCAGTGGCATTTGCAACCACAGCCAATGCAGTAGCCGGTGCCAATGTATCAGGTGCAGTGGCATTTGCAACCACAGCCAATGCAGTAGCCGGTGCTAACGTATCAGGAACCGTGGCCAATGCCACAACAGCAGTGGTTGCTGGTACTGTGACCACAGCGGCACAAGGCAATATTACCAGTGTTGGTACACTGACCGGGTTGACAATCAACAACGCGACAACTGCTATTACTAACGCCGCAGGCAACGCTGTAGGAAACATTGGTACGTCAGCTGCATATTTCAACAGACTGTTTGCTCAAGCGACCACAGCACTGTATGCCGACTTGGCAGAGATGTATGTAAGTGATCAAGAATATTCTCCAGGCACAGTGGTAAGTTTTGGTGGCAATCAAGAAGTCACAATGAGCAAGATGGACCACGACGACCGTGTGGCCGGAGTTGTTTCTACTAATCCAGCACACATCATGAATTCGGGGTTGACTGCCGAACACACAGTAGCATTGGCATTGTGTGGTCGTGTTCCTTGTCAAGTGATTGGCAACATTGCCAAAGGAGATAAAATTGTCACCAGCAATATTCCTGGTGTGGCGCAAGCTCTAAATAGAAGTTTATATGAGCCCGGCGTGGTAATTGGCAAAGCCGTGGAAAACTACAATAGTACCAAAGTTGGTGTAATTGAAGTTGTGGTTGTAAGATTATAAGTAAACAAATATGGCATTAACAGTAATTTTACCGTCGGGCACCAGTAACACTGGCAACTTTTCTTTTGGCAGTGTAAGTGCCATTGGCAATGTTTCTGGTAACTATATCCTGGGTAACGGTGCGTTATTAACCGGCGTAAGTACTTCGTCGTCTAATATCAACAATGGCACATCAAATGTCACTGTGGTAAGTTCAGGTGGCAATGTCACTGTGGGCATAGGTGGCACTAACAATGTTGCTGTATTTGCTACCACAGGCGAATATGTCACCGGTTTGATATCAGCCACAGGCAATGTCACTGGCAATTATATTTTAGGTAATGGTGCATTTCTTTCAGGAGTAATAACATCTGTTGCCAATATCAACAATGGCACATCAAATGTCACTGTGGTAAGTTCAGGTGGCAATATTGCCGTGGGAGTGGGCGGAACATCAAATGTAGTTGTATGGGACACCACAGGTGAATATGTCACTGGATTGGTGTCAGCAAGTGGTAACATCACCGGCGGCAATCTAAACACCACTGGAATACTGAGCACATCAGGTAATATCCTAGCCAACAATGTTATAGCAACTACTATAGTAAATGCAGCCAGCTTAACTGGTACACTTGCAAGTGTCTCGGGTAATATAACAGCCGGTGGCGCCACTTTTGGATCGGGCAATATAAGTACCACCGGTAATATAGCAGCTGGTTATTTCCTTGGCAATGGTAGTCAACTCACAGGTGTCGCGGCATCAAATGCAGTATCAGCAACATCGTTGATCAACGGCACAACTAATTTAACCACAGCAGCCAGCGGTAATGCCAATTTAACCATAGCTGGTACCAGCAATGTGATTGTATGGGCCACCACAGGTGAATATGTCAATGGATTGTTGTCAGTAAGTGGCAACATCACTGGTGGCAACATCAGCGTAGGAGCAGGAACAAGCACAGCCGGCAGTTATAGTGCATCGGGTAATGTCACAGCTGGCAACATAAGCACAGCTGGCAATGTGAATGGCGCCAATGTAGTAGCTACCACACTCAGTGCCACGGCAAATGTGGTTGCCAACAATGGGCAGTTTACTAACGTAGTCAATGTGGCCAGTTACACAGGTACTTTGATGTCGGTTACCGGTAACGTCTCTGCCAATAATCTCAGCCTTAGTGGCACGATAACTACTAGTAGTTTTAGTATAGCAGGAAACGTTACTGGTAATATAGTACCCAGCCAGAATTCCATATACAGTCTAGGAAGCTCTACCAATCTTTGGAAAGATCTATATCTAAGTGGAAATAGTGTTTATTTAGGAACACAAACAATCAGTTCTAATGCTTCTGGGATTAGCGTCGGTACTGGAGATCTATTCGGGGGCAATGTTGGAACCACCGGCAATGTCACAGCCAATAATGGCCAGTTTACTAACATTGTAAATACTGCTAGTTTCACAGGTACAACTGTAAGTGTAACAGGTAACATAACAGCTGGCAACATAAGCACAGCTGGCAATGTTAATGGTGCTAATGTAGTAGCTACCACACTCAGCGCCACAGGCAATGTCACAGCCAACAATGTTATTGCTACCACTATAGTCAATGCAGCAAGTTTGACTGGAACTATTGTTTCAGTAACAGGCAACGTCACAGCAGCAGGTGGTGCATTTGGATCAGGTAACATTTCAACCACTGGCAATATCCAAGGTGGCAACTTCGTAGGTGCAGTAGCAGCTACCACAGTAAGTGCATCAGGTAATGTTACTGGTGCTAATGTAGTAGCAACCACACTCAGCGCCACTGGCAATGTTAACGGTGCCAACGTAGTAGCTACCACACTCAGTGCCACTGGTAACTTGGTGGCCAATAATGTCATAGCTACCACAATTGTAAATGCTGCAAGCCATACTGGTACATTGGTAAGCGTCTCTGGTAATGTCACAGCAGCAGGTGCAGTATTTGGATCTGGAAATGTAAGCACAACTGGCAATATAGCAGCTGGTTATTTTGTTGGCAATGGCGCAGGACTAACTGGTGTTGGCGCCACAAATGCTATTTCGTTGATCAACGGCACAACTAATTTAACCACAGCAGCCAGCGGTAATGCCAATTTAACCATAGCTGGTACCAGCAATGTGATTGTATGGGCCACCACAGGTGAATATGTCACTGGATTAGTATCAGTTTCAGGTAACATTACCGGTGGTAACATAAGCACAGCTGGTAATGTTAATGGTGCTAACATAGTAGCAACTATAGTCAGTGCTACCGGTAATATCACAGGTGGAAATCTCAGTCTTACAGGAACCACCAACAGCACAAGTTACAACACTGGCGCTGCTGTGATATCTGGTGGCATGGGATTGTCCGGCAATCTTCATATGTTTAGCACGGCACAGATCCACATGGGTGATGATATCAGTCCAGTGAATTTTACTGGTGCCAAGATTCAAGTAACCAACAATGTCAACAGTTACAGTCAGATACTTGGATACAATGTGAATCCAGGTGCAAGTGCTAGTACAGACTTTGTGGCCACTGCCAACAACGGTGATGATGCCAACTTCTACATTGACATGGGTATCAATAGCAACAACTATTCAGATGCCAGCTATACAGCATTTGGTGCCAATGATGGATACTTGTATGTGAATGGTGGTAACTTAGGTTTTGCTACGCAAACTTCTGGAAAGACTTTACGATTCTTCACTGGCAATACATTGTCAGGTAATTTACGTGCAGAGTTTTGGGATTCGGGCGCCAACATCACTGGATTGTTGTCAGCCAGCGGCAACGTAACTGCTGCAAACATCAACACAGGTGGGTTGATATCAGCAGGCGGTAACATAACTGGTGCTAACTTTAACACCGGCGGATTGATCAGTGCCGCAGGCAACGTCACCACAGCTGGTAATATAAATGCCAACACCATCAGAGGTACTATATTATCAATTTCCAGCACTGGTAATTTGAATCTAGCACCAACAGGCAACGTGGTGTTGAGTGCCAACACGTACATCAACAATCTTGCTTATCCGGCACAAAATTCAGATGCTGCAACCAAAGAATATGTTGATAACTTTGCCACAACTGGAATCACATTCCATCAACCAGTTTTTGCGGCCACTGTTACCACGTTGGAAACAGCCACTGGCGGAACAATAACCTACAATCAACCCAACGGTGCAGGCAATGGTATAGGAGCCACACTCAAGACCACAGGTACATTCAACCTCATTGATACTGCCAACATACAGACTTTGGGCACAAGGGTTCTGGTTCAAAATCAAGCCAATGCTGTGCAAAATGGTGTGTATACCTATGCCAACACCACTGCTATCGTCCGCTCCACAGACACTGACGAATACAGTGCAGACACCACTACTGGACTCAGCATAAACGATTACTTCTTTGTGCAGAGTGGTAATGTCAATGCCGGCGCTGCGTTTATTGTGAGCGCGCCACCAGGAACAATCACATTTGGCACAAGTAATATTACTTTTAGTCAGTTCAGCAGTAGCCAAGTTTACACTGCTAACACTGCTGCTGGATTAACTTTAACAGGAACCGTATTCAGTACTAAGGTTGACAATGATACCACTGCGTTTGATGGCAGCGGCAATATTGTCGTCAAAACCGGTGCCAATCTAGTCACACCCAACATTGGTGCTGCCACAGGCACAAGTTTGAGTACAACAGGTAACATCCAAGGTAATTACATCTTTGGGAATGGGTCACAGCTCACTGGTCTTAATACTCCTTCTATATCAAATGGCACCAGCAATGTGCGGGTTTTCAGCAGTGGCAACGTCACTGTAAGCGTGTCAGGCACAGCTAATGTAGCAAGTTTTGCAACAGATGGATTGTATGTAACAGGATTAATTTCCGGCACAGGCAATGTGCAAGGCAGTAATTTAGTCACTGGTGGATTTGCCAGCATCACAGGCAACGTAATTGCCAACAATGTGATTGCTACCACAATATCAAATGCAGCCAGTTTCACTGGAACCATAGTATCAGTCTCAGGTAACATCACAGCTGGCAACATAAGCACAACTGGCAATGTCAACGGCGCCAATGTTGTTGCTTCCACACTAAGTGCCACAGCAAATGTGGTTGCCAACAATGTGATTGCCACTACCATAGTCAATGCAGCAAGTTTGACTGGAACCATTGTTTCAATTACAGGCAACATCACAGCAGCCGGGGCTACATTTGGTTCAGGTAACATATCTACTACAGGTAACATACAAGGCGGCAACTTTGTAGGCGCTGTAGCAGCTACCACAGTAAGTGCGTCAGGTAATGTCACAGCCAACAATGGCCAGTTTACCACGATTGTGAACACAGCCAGCTTTACTGGTACAACAGTATCAGTAAGTGGAAACATCACCGCAGGTAATCTTATCGTCTCGGGTAGTATTTCTGATTTGGCTCAGTTAGATATTGCTACCACTTCTGGCAACGCCAATATTGTGCTAACGCCAAACGGAACAGGCAATGTCAACACCCCTGCTAATCTAAGCGTAACTGGCAACATCACTGGCGGCAATCTAAACACTACTGGAATATTGAGCACATCTGGTAACATTGCCGCCAATAACGTAATAGCTACAACAATTGTAAATGCAGCAAGTCACACAGGTACTATTTTATCAATAACAGGTAACGTTACCGCAGCCGGTGGAACATTTGGATCAGGCAATATCAGTACAACTGGTAACATACAAGGTGGCAACTTCGTAGGTGCAGTAGCAGCTACCACAGTGAGTGCAAGCGGTAACGTCACAGCCAACAATGGCATGTTTACCAATATAGTCAATGTGGCCAGTTTCACAGGTACATTAGCAAGTGTGACTGGTAACGTCACAGCCAACAATGGCATGTTCACTACCATTGTCAATGTGGCCAGTTTCACAGGTACATTGGTATCAGTCTCAGGTAATGTCACAGCCAACAATGTAATTGCCACAACAATATCAAATGCTGCCAGTTTTACTGGGACTATCGTAAGTATCACAGGTAATGTAACAGCAGCAGGCGGTACGTTTGGATCTGGTAATATATCAACCACAGGTAATATAGCCGCTGGATTCTTTATTGGTAATGGATCACAACTAACTGGTATTACTGCTGGTGGCAGCAGTACAAGTATCAGTAATGGAACCAGTAACGTCAGTGTAGTAAGTTCGGGCGGCAACATCACTGTGGGCATAGGTGGCACTGGCAATGTAGTAGTCTGGGCCACAACTGGCGAATATGTCACTGGATTGATTAGTGCTACAGGTAATATTACTGGTGGTAATCTAGCAACCAGTGGGTCAGGTGGTATTATATCAGGTGCTGGAAATATTGTAACAACTGCTAACGTGTCAGCAACAGGCAATGTCACTGGCAACAATGTAATAGCCGGTACAATCAGTGCCACGGCTAATATATTAGTTACTGGAGCAGGTGGTACTATATCAGGGTCAGGTAATATCATCGGCGGTAACATAACCACATCTGGTATAAGCAACGCAGCCAGCTTTACTGGTACCATTGTGTCAGTTTCAGGTAACATAACAGCTGGCAACATAAGCACAGCTGGCAACGTGAACGGTGCTAATGTAGTTGCAACCACACTCAGTGCCACAGCAAATGTGGTTGCTAACAATGTAATGGCTACCAACATAGTCAATGTAGCCAGCCACACTGGTGCCGTGGTAAGTGTAACAGGCAACATCACCGCCAACAACGGCATATTCACCAACATAGTCAATGTGGCCAGCTACACTGGTGCTGCGGTAAGTGTAACAGGCAACATCACCGCCAACAACGGCATATTCACCAACATAGTCAATGTGGCCAGTCACACAGGTGCTGTGGTAAGTGTAACAGGCAACATTACCGGTAATAATATATCAGCAGTGAGCAATGTCATAGTTGCCAGCACAGGTACAGTGGCCATTGCTAACACAGGTGGTGTTGCTTTATCAGTAGCAGGTAATATTGTTAGTGGTAACGTATCAGCAACTGCCAATGTACTTGGAGCCAATATCAATGGCACATCACTGTTTGTTACAGGTGCTGTTCAGTTTACAGGTACTACAACTAACATCAACATAGGTAATGCTGCTACCACGGGCACTATTATCATTGGTGGTACATCACAGACCACTGGCAATATTACACTTGGGCCATCGGCTAATACCAGCAATATTGAAATTGGCAATGGTGCCACATTGAGTGGTAATACCAAAACTATCAATATTGGACAAGGCGGTCTTGCAGGTTCTACCACAACAATACGTATTGGCCCAGTTACAGCAACCACAGCATCGGCCACAGCAACATTCAATACTGCCACCACAGTGATCATTGCCAATACGTCTGGTACAGCATTGAGTGTGGCTGGAAATATCACAGCTGGCAACATATCAGCAGTGGCCAATGTCACTGGTAGCAACTTGATACTAGCCGGAACAACAGGCACACTATCAGGAACTGGTAACATTATTGCCGGCAATATCTCGGCCACAGGATCAACAAACGCAGCCAATGCAATTATTTCAGGCAATGTATATTCGGCAGCATGGACCACAACAGGCATTGGCTTCCGTACTGTGGCAGCCACTTATTTTGATACCAGTACAGCAGCATCGGGCACAACAGCCACCAATCACATACATGTGTTAGCACAACCTAGTTTGTCAGCATTGCTGGGCGCCACCACCGTTACGCCCGCAGCCACTTTGTACATTGCCAATGCACCAGCAGCTGGTGCCAACGTAACATTGACCAATCCGTATGCTTTGATTGTTGCTGCTGGTAATGTAAGTATGGCAGGTAACGTACAAAGCGGCAATATATCCACTGCAGGTAATGTGAATGGTGGTAACTTGATATCAGCAGCCTTAGTACAAGGTGCCACATTAAGCAGTTCTGGTAATGTGGTCACTGTGGGTGTAGCAGCAAGTGGTAACATATCAGCTACAGCCAATGTTCAGGGTGGCAATGGTGTATTCACTACAATCGTTAGTGCAGCCAGCCACACAGGTACTATTTTATCAATCACAGGTAATGTCACCGCAGCAGGTGGAACATTTGGATCAGGTAATATCTCAACCACAGGCAATATCCAAGGTGGCAATGGTGTATTCACTACAATCGTTAGTGCAGCCAGCCACACAGGTACTATTTTATCAATCACAGGTAATGTCACCGCAGCAAACGTGACCATCACTGGTACAGCAGCAGCAGGTTCAGGTGTGTTGATTGTTTCAGGTAATATACAAACCAGCACATCCAATGCCACAGCTAACATTGGTAATGCCAGTAACTATTTCAACAGACTATTTGCTCAAGCAACCACAGCACTGTATGCTGACTTGGCAGAGATGTACGTGGCAGATGCCAAATACGAGCCGGGCACTGTGTTGGTGTTTGGCGGCAACCAAGAAGTTACTGTAAGCACAGTCACACATGATTATCGAGTAGCTGGTGTAGTATCTACCAACCCTGCACACATCATGAATGCTGGGCTGCAAGGCGAGAATACTGTGGAAGTGGCACTAGTAGGCCGGGTGCCCGTGAGCGTGATTGGTAATATTTCAGCAGGTGATCGAGTTGTGACCAGCAATAGAGCAGGTGTGGCAGAAGCATTGGATATGACTCGCTATCAACCAGGTGTGATCATTGGCAAAGCCTTGCAAAGCTATTCAGGCAATGGCGTGGGTATTATTGAAGTTGTGGTTGGAAGATTGTGATCAAAGATCACAAGTGATTTCTAGACTTGCAATCTTTTTCTGTATGGCATCTAGATTCACGGTGTTCCACAGCCCAGGATGCAATGGTCTTGGCAATCTTCCACTCTGTATCCAGGCATAGCCCACATGTTCATGATTGAGATCGGGAATGAATTCATGATCCACTCTACACCAAAATGTGTGATATTCAAAGCCATGATCAGGTGATGTGAATTTTTCAATAGGAATCAACTGTTCATACTGAGGCATGGTGCCCAGTTCTTCTGCACATTCTCGTTCCACAGCCAGGATCAGTGTTTCGTTGGGTTCTACCTTACCACCAGCAAGACCCCACGTGTCTGGGTATTTTGAATCATTACGTAACAGATACAAGTAGCGACGAGTCCTTGCACAGTAGAACCAAACTCCTACTGCTCTTACAACACCAGGTTCCATGAGCCTCCAGTGTATAGTCCATCTATGCTCTTGACCCACGTGGTACCATTCCAGTAGTATTGTATACCAGTGGTAAGATTGACCACATATTGTGCTTCTGGAGAACCCTGACTGTTGAACGCTACCACCCAACGTGTGCCATCGTATTCAATTATGTCATTGGCATGTGCAATCAACGGTTGTCCACCGGTGCCTTGCCACGCAATAGGATTCACTGAATTGTCAGCAGAACCGGTGCTTTCATTCAACAAGTATCTCTGCCCGGTCATACTACTATCCAACCCATCACCTGGTCCGGCAGTCAGTGGGTTGATCACAGCATCCACCGGGGGCAATGTGTCTTGTGGCGCGGTGTCAGGATTGATGTTGAAGATCAACAATCGATCATCAGCGGGATTAACAGCAATGGTACCTATAATGCTTGAGTCAGGTGCCCAGGGGTTGTCCAGGGTGATATAACTGATACCTGGGCGTAACACACCATAGGCATTGATCACCGTGGGCCAAGTTATCTGCGGATTTTCTACTATGGGAAAAGTAAACGGAGCCAAACTTAGACGGTTGGGATTTACAGGCTGCGCCGGTTGCAACACTTGCAGTTGACCATCCAACAACAACACTTGATAACCCCATGGTGTGACTTTGACTCTAGTACCCAACAACAAGTCATTGTTAGTTATGGCATTTACTGCATCACCTTGAGCATCAAATATGCTGGCAATCACACGTTCTACCACACCCAGTTTCTTGATCTTGGCCGGTGATGAAATCCAGATAGGCATGCTGAATGTCATGGTCATGATATCAATGGGATTTTCTGTGCCCACTGGAACAGTTCTACTGCTCCATCGCACATTGTCAAGATTACACACAGTGAGGCTGGTCCAATCAATGTAGTTGTCTGTGGCTTGTATTTCCAATGCAGGGTTGAACAAAGTTGCAATCTGTTCAAACAACTGCATCTTTTGATTGGTGTTACTGGTCCAGATGTCCAAATCCACAGTGAGTTTGTATGGCACAGGCATGAGTCTTTCTACTTGAAACGCATTACCCTGTGTGGTCTCGTAGGTTTCTGTTGTGGGATTCCATGTGCGTTGACGTACCAACATTTTGTTCACATGATACGGCTCTTGCATGCGTTCACGATCATAAGTCAATCCAGTGATATGAAATGTCATCATTGGAGTTGCATTTAGACTGTTGGCCGAGTTTTGATTTAGTATGGTCTGTGCTTGTCTGCTGGCGTCACCATAGCGTATGGGCACACGAATAAGATCTGATGTACCTTGTTCATTTCGTCCGTATTCAACTTCGAACAAACTGAACATGCGGGTAAATTGCAGTAGATAGCGACGTATTTGTTCGTCGAAAAAAAACATTTGCATAGTTAACTGGACTTCTGATAAGGTTGTGTGGGTGGATACGGATTAGGAGGCAAATTCCCACCTTGATCGCCGTTGGCATCATTGGGGATCAGGGCTTGACTCAAACTCTGACGACTAGGTATGTTGCCAAGATCCGTTGTGCTCACAGTGTATGTATTGTTAACGAACGTACTGCGTAAAGTATCATTAGTGGACCCAGGAGTAAGATTGGTACGTACTTTGCTTTCAATCTTGACCCATACAGAACCATTATATCGGAACAGTCGATTTGGAAAATAATCCAACCGCAATGCAAACTGTCCAGCAACTGGAGTAGGTGGAAAATTTACTCCAGCTGTGACAGGTAAACCGTTGGGCGGAACACCATCACCGGTCAAGTAGCCTGCGGTGTATCCATCACCTCTCGGAGTGTTACCATCATTGGCCACTGTACGACTGGCATCACTTATGGTATAGTCTGCGGTATAGGTAGCAGATTCTGGGTTAGCAGGTGTGCCGTCAGGATTGGTAGCCACAATATAAAACTTCACAACATCAAATCCAGATGTGGGTACCTCAGCTTCGGCCTGTGCCAAGATTGCATCATTGATCTCCAAGTTTCTAGGTCTGGTACTTTGTACACTTTCCACAGTTGAAGGATTAGCGACCAAGGTCCAATATTGGGTATTATTGATATCTGTGCCCGGCGGCACGTTGCCTTTTGATGTGTAATATGTGTCGCCGTAAAGCACTGTGACTCCGCTGGGATAAAAATTGCCCGGATCCCAAATGTTGATAGGTTCAAAGGGCTGTTTGGTAATCTGGTCAAACTCTTGTGCGTTAACCATAGGAGTGGCTTTCACTCGCCACAAATGCGGCAACCAAGTTTGGCTAAACCCTTCGCTGGCAAAAGCAGCATCTTGAATCACATACCATTTAGGCAATGCTCTGGGTATGGTAGGATCTAATGGATTGTAATCTCGGAGATTGGGCAGTTCTAAAACATCACCACTCATGAGCTTGCGTCCCATGGTATCAATCATGTTGTTGTAATGGAATGTGATAAACACTGTGTCATTGTTCAAGAACAATCCAAATTGGGTAAGATCAAAATCAATGTCTTGTTGACGATACACACCACGCATGACGTAGATGTCCGGATCGTAAGCACGGTCACGATTTTCTAACAGCAACAGATCTTCGATAAAAAGTGGATTGGTTGTGTCGTACTTGGGCAGGGTAGCATCGTTGTTGCCGGTATTGTCCCCGGTTTGTGGTCCGAGATATTTGTGTAGGTAGATGTCGGCGCCTCCCACCTGATACATTTCGGAGATCGTGCGATCAAAAAATCTGTAATCGGCCGTCCTATTGGGCCTATAAAGTGACAATCTTGGCATAGTGTATTATTTAGTTTAAAATCGATTTGGCTTTTTTGGCTGCCTTAGTTGCGAGCATTTTGGCAATGGATTCTGGGCTTTGTTTTTTGCCTAAATTTTTCTGTCGTAGATTTTCCTTTTGCTCTTCTGACAATGGATGATATACTCTTGTTTTCAGTTGTTTTTCTATTTCTTCAGGAGTTTTTTTCCGTCCATACACAGGACTTTTTTCACCAACGAACCTTCCTTGCATGGCAACAGATTTTTTCCTATTAGATTCTTCGGTATGCTTGAATCCGATCATTGATTGCCGTGCTTTTTGCCTTGACTCCTCGGACCGAGATTTCCCATAAGCAGGGTTTCCTTCACCTCTTCGTTTTTCTTTTGCTTCTTCGGCCCATTTCCACCCTTTAACTTTATGGCCTGATGATCCTTCGCCGCCGTTAGTTTTATTGTGTAGTATACCAGTTCCTAAATCTTTACGACCGTATTTTTTGATAAGGTGTTTTTCCAACTCAAATGCTTGATCTTCTAATAGATCTTTTTCTACTATAGTAATGCGAGAAATATCTTTAGGAGGTTTGATATCTTTTTTACTGTATTTTTTGTAGGCACGGTCTCCACTTCCTTTGCCAATATAATACGGAGTTCCGTCTTCTCTAAGATAAGTGTAAACATAGAACATGGTATAGATATTTATGTTCATATAAAACATTCCCAGGTTGACCAGAAAAGGTACAACTGTTATAATTACAGCATGACAACCACTAAAGCAAAACCCATGGCAACACTTGCAGCAAAAGCCAACGTCAAAGCGTTGAACCCGCGTAGCCCAGATACCAAATATGTTGGGCACGAACCCGAATGGCGTGTGCAACCAACAAGCAATCGAGCCAGTAGTTTCAGTAATGCGTTTGGTTGGTACAACTATTTCTACGGCAAAAAGGACGCCAAGGACTTTATTGGTGCGTATTTGGATGCACATGAGCGTGGTAAAGATGCTCGCAGAATCCGCACCCTACCGGACAGTCAAGTGCGTCTCACCACAGGTTGGTTGTGCCGCATGGTCACCATGGGTCTTGAACTCAGCGAGTCTGAACAGATAAAATTGGATAATCTAATCCTGGAATTGCTCACTGCAAAACAAGAAGAAGTTACAGAAAAAACTGAAGAGGCCAAACCCGCAGGACCCACAATCCAGGATAGGTTGCGAGAAAAAGCAAGCGAATGTGCCGGCGAAATTGAAGGCTTGTTTGATGACTTTGTCACAGCGGGTGCCCGGATGTCAGCTCAATTCCAGCCCATCACAATCATACGTGGACACAATGTAGCACCACAACTGATCGGCCAAATACAACAAATTTGGAAACATCATCTTGTGGAACTGGAAGCAGCAGTCGCAGGCAAAGATCCGCAGTTGGTTGAAGGTTACAGTTTTCTTACCAAAAACCAACTCAAGCAAATGGTAAAATTTGCCGAGCAAGTGATAACTGACTGCAATAACTATGTGCAGATCAAGAAAGTTGAACGCAAGCCACGTGCCAAGAAAGCCGTGAGTGCAGAAAAAGTCACAGCCCGGTTCAAGTATCTCAAGACATTCCCAGACCTCAAACTGGTGAGTGAACCTGCTGTGAAACTGGTAGATGCCACAGAAGCATGGCTGTACGACACTGTGAAACGCAAGTTGATACATGTGGTAGGAGACGCACATCGTGGCAATTTCACTGTGAAAAGTTCAGCTGTGGTGGGATTTGACACAGGTGCAAGCTCGCAGAAAACTCTGCGTAAGCCAGCAGAAACTTTGAAAGCATTACTGGCAGCAGGTAAACCGGCCACACGCAAAATCTTCAAAGAGTTGAGCACTACAGAAACCCAATGGAATGGGCGTGGCAACGACAATTTGATTATACTCAAGGCTTGGTAATCGGCTAAATATTGGGGACGGAGTCCCCAATGCAAGAACAACAACCAATAGACCTAGTAACACTCAAAAATAATCTTTTTGAGTATGTTCGCCTGCAACTGGGCAGTCAGATCATTGATATTGAACTGGACCCAGCACACTTTGAAGCAGCCTATCAAAAGACCATTGGCACTTATCGCCAACGAGCCAACGCCGCATATGAAGAAAGTTATAGCTTCATGCAGTTGGTCAATCAGCAAAACATCTACACTCTGCCGCAGGAAGTGCAGAGTGTACGGCAGATCTTCAAAAGAAGTTTTGGTATAGCAACAGGCCCAATGGGCTCAAACTTTGATCCGTTTAGTCAAGCACAGATGAACGTGTATTTGATCAACTTCAACCAGAGCGGCGGCCTGGCCACATACGATTTCTACAGTCAATATGTGGAATTGGCTGCTAGGATGTTTGGTGGATTCTTAAATTACACTTGGAA
>Ga0114974_10002270_pt1 | contig 14786 bp, 12 predicted proteins | sample S_130206_EF_Meta_FD_87318 | JGI IMG/M metagenome (GOLD analysis project Ga0114974, IMG submission 87318) | Freshwater microbial communities from Lake Simoncouche, Canada to study carbon cycling - S_130206_EF_MetaG | ecosystem: Environmental > Aquatic > Freshwater > Lake | place: Lake...
AAACCAGTGGCTGCTTTTAGACAAGTGATTGCTCCAAATAACGAAAAAATAATTGTACACGCTTCTAACTTTAGAAAAATAAAAAGGATAGATGATGTGATGGAAATTTTTAAAAATATCCATGCCGCCATTCCTTCGAAATTATTAATGGTAGGTGATGGTCCAGAACGTCCTGTTGCCGAAGACTTAGCAAGACAATATGGGATGGAATCCGATGTGCGATTCCTAGGAAAGCAAGAACAGATGGAAGAAATTTTAGCAGTGAGTGACATTTTCTTGCTGCCTTCGGAATATGAAAGTTTTGGTTTAGCTGCATTAGAAGCCATGGCGGCGAGTGCGGTTGTGATTAGTTCCGATGCGGGTGGTCTGGCCGAAGTAAACCTAGACGGCGTTACCGGCTACACTGCACCAGTAGGCGATGTAAAGACCATGAGCGAAAAAGCCATTTCCCTTTTACAAGATGAAGAGAAATTAAAGTCATTTAAAAAGCATGCATTAAAGCAAGCCAAGCATTTTGATATCGCCAATATTATTCCACAATACGAGGCACTCTATAGACAATACTGCAGAACAGGGGATTGCTAATTTTTAGTTGCCTGGTTAATACTCAAAATAATTTTTTCGATTGCAATAATTAATTCGTCAATCGAAATGCAAAGTGGTGGCGCAATACGAATGCGGTCTTCTGCAAATAAAAACCAATCCGTAATAATACCGTTTTCAATACATGCAGCTGCTACTTTTTTAGCCACTGTTTCGGATTCAAATTGCAAAGACATCCATAAGCCTTTATAATTTCTGTGTAAAATAGCTGGATGATTTAGATTTTCAACCAAATACTTTTCCTTGACTTTTACTTCGGCTATCCAACCCGAATTGGTCAACACTTCCAGCGCTGCATGACCAGCTGCACAACATACCGGATTGCCTCCAAAGGTAGTGATATGGCCTAATACCGGATTTTCTGTGAGCACCGACATCATTTTAGTACTTGCAATAAATGCTCCTAGAGGAAGTCCCCCTCCCAACGCTTTGCCAACCAATAATACATCTGGGACAATTTCATATTGTTCAGATGCAAACAAAGTGCCAGTTCTTCCAAACCCCGATTGGATTTCATCCACAATTAATAAAATACAAAGCGCGTCACATTTTTTTCTCAAAGCAATTACCCATTCTTTATTTGCTGGTGTGATACCTGTTTCTGCTTGCACGAGTTCTATCAACACACAAGCCACGGTGTCATCAATTAATTCAATATCTTCAAAATTGTTGTAACGTAAATGTAAAATATCAGGAAGTAAGGGTCTAAATGCATTTTTAAAATACTCGTCTCCCATTGCACTTAAAGCCCCCTGCGTACTTCCGTGATAGGCACCGTTAAAAGCTACCATTTTTGTTCGACCCGAAACACGCTTCGCTAATTTCATAGCACCTTCGGTAGCTTCCGCACCGCTATTGGTAAAATACACGCACTGTAATGCTTCGGGTAAAAAGCTAGTTAAGTAATTAGCATATTGAACTTGTGGAGCTTGCACAAATTCTCCATACACGATAACATGCATATACTTTTCTACTTGCTCCTGAATAGCTTTGATCACCGCCGGATGGCTATGTCCAATATTACAAACACTAAATCCGGCAATCATATCCATAAATGCTTTGCCATCCACATCATATATGTACACCCCTTTAGCAGTTGCCACTTCAATACCAATGGGTTTATCAGAGGTTTGTGCTAAATGCTGAAAAAAATATTGTCTATTGGTTATTGTTGCCATTAGGAGTAAATTGCAGTACAAAAGTCGCATTTTTATGGCAACCATACTAGCAGTTGAAGGAAAAGAACCCCAATTTGGTGAAAATTGTTTTGTAGCCCCCAACGCAACCATTGTGGGAGATGTGATTATGGGCAATGAATGCTCGGTTTGGTTTAATGCAGTGATACGAGGAGACGTGCATTATATAAAAATGGGAAATAAAGTTAACGTGCAAGACGGCGCCATCATACACTGTACTTTTTTAAAACACCCTACCAACATTGGAAATAACGTTTCTATTGGTCATAATGCCATGGTGCATGGTTGTACGATTCACGACAATGTACTTATTGGCATGGGCAGTATTGTAATGGATGGCTGTGTGGTGCATTCCAATTCTATTATTGCAGCAGGAGCTGTGGTGTTAGAAGGAACCATTGTGGAAGCGGGAAGTATTTATGCTGGGGTTCCTGCTAAAAAAGTGAAAACAGTAAGCGAGGAACTAATTAATGGAGAAATAAATAGGATCTCTACTAATTACGTAAAATATGCAAGTTGGTTTGATCAAGCGAATGAAGCACCCAAGAAATAAAATTTAAAAAAGAGAACTCGAAATTAAAGAGGGCTTAGTACTTAAAAGTTTCTATGCCGTGCCATAAATCTACATAGCTATAAAAACGCGCTTCCGTAATCAAACCCTTTTCCACTGACGCTTTCACCTCACAACCCGGCTCATTTATATGTTGACAATTATTAAATTGACAGCCGCTCATTTTTTCACGCATCTCTGGAAAATATTGTGCTAATACTTCTTTCTCCATATTCGCTAAAGCCAACTCACGCATACCCGGTGTGTCAATCACTGAGCCACCAGTAGGCATATCATACATTTGAGCAAAAGTGGTGGTATGCATTCCCTTTCCACTCCAGTCGCTCACTTCCTGTGTATCAATGTCTAAGTCTGGAAACAAATAATTTATAAACGTAGATTTTCCTACTCCACTATGCCCACTCACTAAAGTTGTTTTATTTAATAATATTTCTTTGATAGGATCTAACCCTATTTGCTTTTCTATACTCATTAAAAAAACTTTATACCCAATGGCTTCATACATTGCTTTCATCATTTCATAAATAGCCATTTCTTTTTCACCGTATATATCCGACTTGTTAAAAACAATAATGGCAGGGATATGAAAAGCTTCACAGGAAATTAAAAAACGATCTATAAAACCCTGAGATGTTTTGGGCGACTTAAGCGTGGCTAGTAAAATAGATTGATCCAAATTGGAAGCAATAATATGTTGCTGTCTTTTATTATGTGGGGACTGCCTAGCCACATAATTGTCTCGGTCTAAAATGTCTGAAATCATTAAAGTAGGCTGATCCAATTCGGCTTCACATTCCACCCAATCTCCCACCGCAATGGGATTGGTAGAGGTACGATTGTCTAATTTAATCACTCCTTTAATACGTGCTTGATAAAACAAACCCTCCTCCGTTTTTACGGAGTACCAACTACCTGTAGATTTGTAAACCCTTGCTTTCATGAGCAACGAAGATAATCCACAAATTCAATATCTTTGCAGTATGAGTGAATACGCCCACGATAAAATTGTCCCTTTTCAAGATAGATCAGAAAATAAGAAAGAACAGGTGGCTGATATGTTCAATTCCATCGCTAAAAGATATGATTTCCTAAACCGATTTTTAAGCTTGGGGATTGACCAAGGATGGAGGAAAAAAGCCATCAATCAATTTGGGGATCAACCTTTACAACACTTATTGGATATTGCCACAGGCACAGCAGATATGGCCCTAATGGCCAATAAAAGAATTCATCCTCGTCAAATAACAGGAATGGATATCTCGGAAGGGATGATGCATTATGGACGTATAAAAATTGCACAAAAAGGGCTGGCTGATAAAATTGAACTGGTTTTAGGAGATAGTACCAACATTCCCTTTGGCGACCATTTATTTGACGGCGCCATGGTGGCATTTGGAGTCAGGAATTTTGCCGACTTGGAAAAAGGTTTAACAGAAATTTATAGAGTATTGCAACCTGGTAGTAAATTAGTGATTTTAGAATTTTCCCAACCCTCAAGTAAGTGGTTCAAGCCTATTTATACATTCTATATGGAGTGGATTACACCCACTATTGGAAAGATTTTCTCTGGAAACAAAGCGGCTTATGCCTATTTGAATAAAAGTGTGATTGCTTTTCCGGAAGGGAACGCCTTTTTGACTATTTTTGAGAAAGCAGGATTTAAACAGGTATCTCAACAAAAACTAAGCCTCGGAATATGCAGCATTTATTGCGGAAGCAAATAATTTTATGGGTCTCCTTTACCTTTTTTTCTGTAAGTGCGTTTGCACAAACAGACGAAGTGTTTCAGCAGGATCATGACCAATTGCCTTATTACTTGGGAATGAGCCTAGGCTTGAGTAACAGTTACCTTTCCTTAAAAAGAGGTAGTGAATTTTTAGCACCCGCACCTGGTGCTGTTAATTTAATTGCCCCCATTCAAACCATGTATTTGAATTTAGGATTAACCGGAACCCTAAGGCTTAATAACCACTTTGCATTAAGAACCAATCCAACATTGCTTATTTCAGGCAACAGAAGTGCTTTCACTTATACGACCAACGACCCCACAAATAAAGATGTACAAACCTATTCCATCCCCTCCGTCATCATTGACGTACCGGTAGGCTTTAAAATACAATCGGATAGATACAACGCATTTAAATACCCAAGCATCATGCGCCACTATCTTATCACCGGCGTGAAATTTGGGTTTGACTTAGGATCTGAAAAATCGGCTACAGTTAATACCAATCAGTCTTATCCCAATGTGATCAAAGGTTCGGATATGGCTTTAGAATTGGGCTTGGGTCTTAGTTTCTTTTTAAGGTACGCCACCATTTCTCCCGAAGTTAAATTTAGCTACGGTAATAGAGACTTGAAAAAAGTAAGTGATCCAAAATTTCCTTTAGTAACGAGCTTAGATAAAATCAATTCAAATTTTGTCTATTTCACCATACATATAGAAAATTAAATTTTATGTCTTCCTATTTAATTAAGAATACCTCCATTGTTAATGAAGGAAAAACAATCCATGGAGATGTATTGATTAAGAACGGCAGGATAGAAAAAATTGCAAGTAATATTAGTAGCTCCGAAAATGTACAAGAGCTGGATGGCGAAAATCAATATTTAATGCCTGGTGCTATTGACGATCAGGTTCATTTTAGAGAACCCGGATTAACTCATAAAGCAACTATTTATACCGAAGCAAAAGCAGCAGTAGCGGGCGGTGTAACTAGTTTTATGGAAATGCCCAATACCAACCCACCCGTATTTACGCAAGCATTATTAGAAGACAAATATGCGATAGGCGCTGAAAACGCTTTGGCCAACTATTCCTTTTTTATGGGCACTTCTCAAGACAATGTGGAAGAAGTACTAAAGACCAATAAGAAAAAGAACGATGTATGTGGCGTAAAAATATTTATGGGTTCTTCTACTGGTAATTTATTAGTAGACAACCCCGTAATTTTAGAAAGTATATTTAGCAAATCGGAATTATTAATTGCTACACATTGTGAAGAAGAAAGTGTTATTAAAAAAAATAAAGCAGCATTGGAAGCTGTGAAAGCACATTTAGAACCTTCGGACCATCCTATTGTTAGAGACGTGGATGCTTGTTTTGAATCTTCTTGGAAGGCCATACAATTGGCACAAAAATTTGATACTCGACTACATATTTTACATATAAGTACGGCGAAGGAATTGCAATTGTTCTCTAATCTTCGTCCATTAAAAGACAAGCGCATTACTTCGGAGGTTTGTGTGCATCATTTACATTTTACTTCTGACGACTATGCTCAATTAGGGAATTTAATTAAATGTAACCCTGCCATTAAAGCCCCTGAAAATAGAAAAGCATTATGGGAAGGTTTATTGGATGACCGATTAGACGTTATCGCTACCGATCACGCACCACATACCTGGGAAGAAAAGCAAGAAGACTATTCAAAAGCCTATGCAGGGCTTCCATTGGTTCAACATCCTGTGATGCTCATGTTAAAATATGTGAAGGAAGGGAAATTAAGTATGGAAAAAATGGTCGAAAAAATGAGTCATGCAGTCGCTACCTGTTTCCAAATTAAGGAACGTGGATTTATTAGAGAAGGTTATCATGCAGATCTAGTGTTGGTTGGTGAAAAACCATACACCGTTACAAAGGATAATTTATTATATAAGTGTGGCTGGAGTCCGCTAGAAGGCACTCAGTTCCCCTACCAAATAAATAGCACATTTGTAAGTGGTCATTTAGCTTACCACTTAGGCGCATTTAACGAGTCCCAAAAGGGATCAAGACTTCAGTTTACAAGAGAATAACCTCCTCTTTATAATTCAAAGAGGCAATAACGAATATAATTAGGGATGCAAGTTGATAAAATTACACTGCATGACATTGGCTTATTTGATAACGAGGACCATATTGGCCTTGCTAGTCACTTGAATTTTTGTAAATCTAACGGTGGCGAAATTTATTTAAACCAGTTTTTGCATACTCCATTAGGAGCATTGCCTGCAATAGAGCAAAGGCAGCAGGCCCTAAAAGCATTGATCAGCTCCATGAAGCAGATGGACGATATGAAAATTACCAACGGGACTTGTTTAATTATCGAGAAATTTTTTGAAACTAGTTTTAAAAACATCCCTGTTCAAATAAGTATGCCAGGTGCCTATTGGTATCAGTTTTGGAACAAAGGCGATTACTCGTTAATTAAATACTCGGTAACACATTTGGTTTTATTTGTACAAAACCTAATAGCATTCACTGCCCTTTTTGAAAAGGAAGAAAACAACCCAGTCATTGAAAAGTTGGTTCACAAAATAAACAAGCTCCTTCAGCATCCCGACTTAGTTTATCTTAAAGAAAAACAAAAAATATCCAGTCCTCAACAAATTTTAAGTTTGGGGCATTTTTTCTTATACCGTTATAAAAACAATACGGGCAGCTTACTTGAATATTTTTACGAATTAGATGCGCTCTTCAGCTTAGCAAAAGCACACCAAACTTACCATTTTCAATTTCCAAATTGGATAGACGATACACAACCTTATTTAGCAGTAGAACAAGCGGTGCATCCATTGGTAAATAATGCCATTGGGAATGATCTTGCCCTGTCACCCGATAAGAACTTTTTATTTCTTACTGGAGCGAATATGGCGGGCAAAAGCACTTTTATCAAAACCATTGGAATTGTGGTTTATCTTGCTCATATTGGCATAGGGGCTCCTGCTAAAAAAATAACACTCACCCTGATGGATGGACTCATTACCAATTTAAATATCGCAGATAATGTTATAAAAGGAGAAAGTTATTTCTACAACGAGGTACAAAGAATAAAAAATACAGTGCTCAAAATCAATGACGGCAAAAAAAATTGCGTGCTCATTGACGAACTCTTTAAGGGAACCAATATTTTAGACGCCATGAAATGTAGCACTCAAGTAATTGAAGGCTTGCAAAAGCTAAGAAGTAGTATTTATATACTTTCTACCCATTTATATGAGATAAGTGAAAACCTAAAGCAACACGATAATATTCAGTTTAGTTATTTTGAAACACAGGTGAAGGATAAGGAACTGCATTTTCAATATCATCTTACGCCTGGCATTAGCCAGGACCGCATTGGATATTTAATTTTAGAAAGAGAAGGGGTGGTGAAACTATTAGAGGACCTCTAAGTCCTAAACAATTTGCTGTTCCTAAAATTGCGTATTAATACGCTTATTTACCCCCTTATTTAGTCCTATATTTTGAGCAAAATTATGCTCGTAAAAATTAAAGGAAGCGCTTTATTGGGAATACAGGCCATTCTCATTACTATAGAAATTAATGTGAGTATGGGGCAGGGTTACAGTATAGTAGGCCTTCCAGACAGTTCCATTAAAGAAAGTTTAGACCGAACCGAAAGTGCATTGAAGGCAAATGGGTTTCGCATGCCAAGAACTAAAATATTAATAAATCTCTCTCCTGCCGATCTTAAAAAAACAGGTGCTGCTTTTGACCTCCCTATTGCCATTGGTCTGATTGCCGCATCCGAACAATTGACATCACATATCCCTTTGCATCAACTACTCATAATGGGTGAATTGGGTTTAGATGGATTACTCTACCCTATTCAAGGAGCACTCGCCATGGCCCTGCAAGCAAAACTGGAAGGATTAACTGCCCTAATTTTACCTATTGAAAATGTAAAAGAAGCTTCCATTATTGAAGGCATCGCAATATATGGATTTAGTCAGCTAAAAGAAGTAGTGCAGTTTTTAAAAACAGGCGACATCATAAAAAATGATTTCACTTCAGCAAAAGAAATGACTTCGCCAAAAAACATAGAGCAGCCATTACCTAAACTAGAAGACATTAAAGGACAAGCACATTGCAAAAGAGCACTTGAAATTGCAAGCGCAGGAGGACATAACTTAATTATGATTGGACCGCCAGGTGCCGGCAAAACCATGCTTGCTAAAAGTATTGTTTCCATTTTACCACCACTTAATATTAAAGAAGCAATTGAAACCACACAAATATATAGTGTGTCCAATAAGGTAAACATTGCAGAACAATTGTGTTATGAACGTCCCTTTAGGCAACCCCATCATACCATTTCAGCTATTGCCATGATTGGGGGTGGCAGTTATCCTCAACCAGGTGAAATATCATTGGCACATAACGGCGTGTTATTTTTAGATGAACTTTCAGAATTCAATAGAAATGTAATTGAAGTGCTAAGACAACCCATGGAAGAAGGCAGGGTGCACATTGCAAGAGCAAAAATGAATCTCGTTTTTCCAGCTTCCTTTATCCTTATCGCTTCTATGAACCCCTGCCCCTGCGGATATTATACCCATCCTTTAAAAGATTGCACTTGTAGTGTGCCAGCCATTCAAAAGTATATTCATAAAATATCGGGACCCCTGCTTGACCGAATCGATTTACATATTGAAGTGGCACCCCTTTCCTATCAAACCTTAACAGCCAATCAATCAGAACCCAATTCACTTGATATATTGGAAAAAGTAAGGAAGGCAAGAAATTGTCAAGCGCAAAGGCTTATGGAAGATGGACTAGGTTTAACCAATGCCCAAATGAACCCTTCTCAACTAAAAAAATATTGCGTTATTGATAAAGACGGAGCCAACCTACTCCAAAAAGCCATGGAAAAGTTTCAATTAAGCGTTCGTTCATATGACCGGATTCTTAAAGTGTCAAGAACCATTGCGGATTTAGCCAATTGTGATCAAATAAATGCAGCTCACATTAGTGAAGCCATTCAGTATAGGTGTTTAGATAGATCCAACTGGGGCACGCTTAAAGAATAAAATTAGTACTGCCCTGTTTTTAGCATGACCAAAGTGCATGCTTCAATGGTTTCCATCCCTTTTTCTTGCGCCATCGCAAGCAAAGTAGGATTTTCAGTGCCCGGATTAAAAATAATACGCCTTGGAGACAAGCCCATAATAGCATCATAATATTCCACTTGACCACTAGGCCCAACATATAAAGTAACCGTATCAATGGTTCCCGCTTTTGGCCATTCATTGAGTATGATGATATCGCCAATTTGCCCTTTTTTAATACCAAAAGGATAAACTGCATACCCTTTTTCATGCAATAAATGAGTGGCTAAAAAACTATAGCGTTCGGGGTTGGACGAAGCGCCCAAAACTAGTGTGGTAGGTGTTTGCATCTTACAAAGCTATTGCTAAAAAAATGAATAGTTTTTATTTTGTCTCAATAAAACAATGTAATTTTACAAAAATTTTTACTAATTAAATTAAAAATAACCTCCATGGCAAAGTCAAGCAAGAAAAAAGCAGCTCCAGCTAAGAAAGCGGTAGCTAAGAAAGCAACAAAAAAAGTTGTAAAAAAAGCAGCTCCTAAAAAAGCAGCTAAGAAGACTACTAAAAAAGTAGTTGCTAAAAAACCAGTAGCAAAAAAGAAAGTAGCTAAGAAAGTAGTGGCTAAGAAACCAACAGCTAAAAAAGTAGTAAAGAAAGCAGCTCCTAAAAAAGCAGCTAAGAAAACTACTAAGAAAGTGGTGAAGAAAGTGGCTGCACCAGCGCCTGCTCCAGTGGTTGCAACACCTCAATCCCTTTTTAATGAGCCAACTACAAATAACAATCCAACAGCATAGTTAAAACAGCTTAAAATAAAATCCCGCCAATTAGAGCGGGATTTTTTATTTTTACACAAACCTATAAATATGCGAAAATTATTATTAGCAATTTTATTACTTCCATTTGCATTACATGCACAAACCAATAGCATTGCCGAAAAAACTAAAAATTTAGAATTCCATAAAGGATATTTTAACTATTGGTGGGATGCGACAAATGGTAAAATATATTTAGCGATAGACAAACTAGAAACCCCGTTCTTGTATGTAAATTCATTACCTGCAGGGCTAGGATCCAATGAAATTGGGTTGGACAGAGGACAAATTGGAGGGTCTCGAATTGTTTATTTTCAACGTGTTGGAAAAAAAGTATTAATGACCCAGCCCAATTATAATTTTCGCGCGGTAACCAATGATCCTAGAGAACAAAAAGCAGTAAACGAGTCTTTTGCACAGTCCATCCTTTTTAGTTTTAATGTGGAGACAGAGGCTGACAATACCATTTTAGTAGATGCGACTTCTTTTTTATTAAGAGATGCGCATGGGGTATCGGATAAAATTAGAAGAATGAAACAAGGCAGCTATACCCTAAACGAAGGTCGTTCTGCCATCTATATTGCCAATACCAAGAATTTTCCAAAGAATACGGAAATGGAAGCAACCCTTACTTTTGTAGGTGGCGCAGATGCTGGCCGATTGGTAAGTGCAGTAGCCCCTACCACAGAAGCAATTACGGTTAGAATGCACCACAGTTTCGTAGAATTACCAGACAGTAACTATCAAACAAGAAACTACGATATCAGAAGTGGATTCTTTGGAACAACTTATTATGATTACGGAAGTGATATAAGTGAGCCTATTGAAAAAATGATCATTAATAGACATCGATTACAAAAAAAGGATACCTCAGCTGCTGTCAGCGAAGCAGTAAAACCCATTGTATATTATTTAGACAATGGAACACCAGAACCCATTCGCTCTGCACTATTAGAAGGAGCTAGCTGGTGGAATCAAGCATTTGAAGCAGCAGGATATAAGAATGCATTTCAAGTAAAAATATTACCAGACAGTGCGGACCCAATGGATATTAGATACAATATGATTAATTGGGTACACCGTTCCACCCGAGGTTGGAGTTATGGAATGACCATCTCCGATCCAAGAACAGGAGAAATTATAAAAGGACAAGTAACACTTGGTTCGTTAAGAGTAAGACAAGATTATTTAATATTCACTTCTTTGCTATCCCCTTATATCAACGGTAAGCCAGTAACCGATAAAATGAGGACTGCCGCTATACATAGATTAAGACAATTGGCAGCACATGAAGTTGGTCACACTTTAGGATTACAACATAATTATGCTTCAAGCTTTAATGATAGAGCCTCTGTAATGGACTACCCTCATCCTAATATTTTTGTAAATGAAAAAGGAGAAATAGATTTTACAAAAGTTTATACCAATGAAATTGGAGCCTGGGATAAGCGCGCTATCATGTATGGATACCAAGAATTCTCAAAAGGGATAGATCAAAATGCAGCATTAAATAAAATGCTTGAAGAAAATTCTAAGAATGGTTTATTATTTATAGCAGATGCAGACGCGCGCGCCGCTAGTAGTTTCCATCCCTATGCGCATTTATGGGACAATCAAGGGGATGCGGTGGCAGGTTTACAACAAACCTTACAAGTTCGCTCTAAAGCATTGTCTCAATTTGGAGAAGATGCCCTAAAGAATGGAACCCCACTCACAAAATTAGAAGACGTATTGGTGCCACTTTACAATTATCATCGTTATCAATTAGAAGCAGTGACTAAATTAATTGGAGGCATCAATTATAACTATAGTGTAAAAGGCGATCAAAATCAAATCAAGCCAACGATTCTTCCAAATGCGATTCAGCTAAAAGCATTAGAGGCTGCCATGAACTGTTTGTCTGCAAAAACACTTACCATTCCTGAAAATATATTGGCTTTAATTCCTCCGCGTCCTCCTATGTATTATGGTGTGGGAGAATTATTTGACAAAAGAACCGGCATGAGCTTTGATGCCCTTAGTGCAGCAGAAGCATTGGCCGATTATGAATTAGGATTTTTATTTAACGTAGAAAGAGCCAACCGTTTAGTACAAAACAAAGCAAGAGCCAATACCATTGGATTTGATGATGTTGTAGATGCTGTGTTAAAAAATACTTGGTATGCTAAAAGTCCTTTAGGATTAGAAGCGGTGGTTCATCGTCAAACGCAACAACAAGTACTTAGTTGGTTATTAGGTGTTCACCAAGACACGGAAGCAAATTTTGAAGTAAAAGCAACTTGCATTAGCCGAATAAACGAGTTAAGCAATAAACTGGAAACATTGATGAAAACCGAAACAGATGCTAATTTAAAAGCACATTATAAATTGGCCTATTTAAGAATTCAAAAACCAGAATTAATCACATTGCCAAAGCCAGTAGTCATGGCACCAGGCTCCCCTATTGGTTGCGATGTAGATTAGGTCCTATAAAATACATTCATAAAAAAAGCCCCAGATTTTCTTGGGGCTTTTTTTATACTTATAGGAAGACTTATAAAAACATGCGCAATGGCTCTTCTAACAAACGCTTTAAGGTTTGTAAGAAAGCGGATCCTGTTGCGCCATCCACTACACGGTGGTCACAACTTAAAGTAACATTCATCACATTACCTGGAACTACCTGTCCCCCTTTCACTACAGGCTCTTGACTAATGCCACCTACTGCTAAAATACAAGCATCAGGAGGATTAATAATCGCAGTGAAGGAATCAATACCAAACATACCTAAATTTGAAATTGTGAAAGTGCTTCCTTCCCAATCTGCTGGTTGTAATTTCTTCTCCTTTGCTTTTTTTGCAAACTCTTTCACATTGCCGCTAATTTGTGATAAACTTAAACTGTCCGCAAAGCGTAATACTGGAACAAGTAACCCTTCGTCTACTGCTACAGCAATACCAATATTTACATGATGGTTTTCTCTGATAAAATCACCCATCCAGCTGCTATTTACTTTTGGATGTTGCTTTAATGAAAGCGCAGTTGCTTTCACAATCATATCATTGAAACTAATCTTAGTGTTTGCATCTTCATTTAATAAAGTACGAGCTTGTATGGCAGCGTCCATATTAATTTTCATGGTCAAGTAAAAATGTGGAGCAGTAAACAAGCTTTCACTTAAACGCTTCGCTATTACTTTACGCATTTGTGATACCGGTGTATCTACAAAGCTTACGGTTCCCACAGGAACGAATACAGGAGCAGAGGAACCATTAACTTTTCCCCCTGCATTTGCTTGTGCAAATTCTTCTAAATCTGTTCTTGTGATTCTTCCGTTTTCACCCGTTCCTTTTACGTATTTTAAATCAATGCCTTTTTCTTGTGCAATTTTCTTAGCCAATGGAGAAGCAAAAATGCGACCCTCATTTACGACTTGTGCAGCAGGGGCTGAAGGCGTGGATGATAGTATAATTGGAGCAGGACTAGCAGTAGCAGCTGCAATACTAGCTGGTGTCGGACTAGCAGCAACTGCAGGAGCAGCAGCATGATTCTTTAATCCTTTTACAATTGCATCAATATCCATTCCGGGTTGACCAATGATACATAATAAATCATTCACTAAAATCTTATCTCCTTTCTGTGCACCTTGATATAATAAAACGCCATCTTTATAAGACTCCAACTCCATGGTTGCTTTATCTGTTTCAATATCCGCTAACACTTCGCCCTTTTTCACGGCATCTCCCACTTTCTTTTGCCATCCAGCAATCACACCTTCTGTCATCGTATCACTTAATCGTGGCATTAAAACTACCTCTTCCATTTTAGTATAATCTACTCCACTTGCAGCAGTTGCCGCAATCGTTGATTCAGTAGTGGTTGGTTTTGGAATTTCCTCAGCTGCTTTCTCTGCAACTGGAACTGCATTTGAACTCGTAATCAATGCACTAATATCTTCGTCTGCTTTACCAAAAATGGCAAGCAAATCATTTACTTGTAATTTACCGCCACGAGGAGTTCCAATATGCAATAAAACACCGTCTTGATAACTCTCTAATTCCATTGTAGCTTTATCCGTTTCTATCTCGGCCAATAAGTCGCCTTTCTTTACGGTATCTCCCACTTTTTTATGCCAAGCCGCTATGACACCTTCGGTCATTGTATCGCTCAAACGGGGCATTAATATAACTTCTGCCATAACTAAAAAGGCTGTTTTGTAATTGAAGCGTGAAAATACGTCAAAATTGGTTTTTTTCCCACCCATGCCGCCAGTTTTTGAGCAAATTGGGGGTAAAACCAAGGCTATTTCCGTAAATCACATTAAGTCCTGCCTATTATTGGCCTTGTGCCAAGCTGTAGGCTTTTTTGTCGGCCCACATGTTCAAGATTTCAAGGGAACAAATTTTGAACTCCTTTGACAAAGCACCATACAATGCCACCACATCCGCTTGAGACAATGGCAAATCATTTACGGTTTCAAAACGGCAATAATATTGATTCACCAAATTGGTAAAAATGGATCCGGATGGCCATACCTGAGTACCTCTATTGGTAATGGTTACCAATTTCAACGCATCGGTGGTGATAGATGTGCATTTATCTGCAATCACTAGTGGTTGCTCATTGCTTTCTATAAAAAAATCGACACCCACAATTTTATGTTTATCATTTAAATCACTTTGCAACATGGGGTTATGCTCTAATTTAAAATTAGTAGGTGTTACATAAAAATTAGGTAACAAAGGTTTAGGATTGTGTACAGGTTGCTTTCCAAAATTATCAATAATGACTTGAGCAAACACAGTCGTA
>Ga0114974_10002274_pt1 | contig 14769 bp, 24 predicted proteins | sample S_130206_EF_Meta_FD_87318 | JGI IMG/M metagenome (GOLD analysis project Ga0114974, IMG submission 87318) | Freshwater microbial communities from Lake Simoncouche, Canada to study carbon cycling - S_130206_EF_MetaG | ecosystem: Environmental > Aquatic > Freshwater > Lake | place: Lake...
GTAACAACGCACTCAAGATTGCGTCTAGACTTCGTACTACTATTACATCAAACAACCGCGGTATTCTTTCAGGCTTATACTTGAAAGAAGGACAAATCATAAATGATGGTAAAGCGGTAATGGTTGTAATGCGTTGGGATAAAAAACACAACCCGACACGCCTTGAAGTCGGTAAAATGATGGCTATGTAAGATGCGACGCATCTTAGCAGTACTGGCTTGTGTTGGCTTAATTGCGTCAGCACAAGCTCAGGTCATCACTGGAGCAATGTTCCTTCCTAGTCCTGTAGGTGTAATATTATCTATTGGACAGTGGATTATATTTGAATCTGAACGCACTTATTATATTGAAGTGTTAGGCGAGGGACGTACCGCTGAAGAAGCCAAGCTCAACGGATTTAGAATTGCTGTAGAGCAAGCCGTAGGTTCTATTATTGCCGCCGAAACTGAAGTAAACAATAATCGCATAGTTAGAGATGAGATTATTAGTTATGCCGCAGGGTACGTTACCAAATACGAAATCGTAAGCCAAGAAGCTGGTGGATTAGGTGTTAAAACTACCATGAAGCTTTGGATTAAAAAATCTAATATTGCCAACAGATTATTAAACGAAGGATCTAAGCCTGCTGACATTGAAGGCAGAAAAGCGGCTACTCAGTTAGCCACACTACAATACGAACGAGAACAAGGTGATAGATTAGTTGCCACGGTAGTAAATGACTTTTACCGTCTAGGGTTTAATATAGAAATTAAGCCCGTGGTAGTTACGTTTGACAATAACAGAAATGGTGTAGTTACTGTTCCGTTTTTAGTTAAATGGAATCGCGACTATCTAAAGTCACTATGGGAAGTTCTTAAAGCTACTAGACAAGAATCAAATCCAGAAGCTTGTTGGCAACTGGTCTTAGGTGGTAAGTGTGCTCCACCGGCTAGTATGATTACTATATCCACAGGCGGGTTCATGGGTGGGTCCGGCGGCAAGTTGGGCTATGGAGATAAGAATAAAATGAATAACATACTTAATGTTATGGTAGGTACCCAGCCTAAAGTTATGATGACCATATACAATCAGCAATCGGCACCAGCTTATGTAGGATGCTATTCCTTTGATACTCTAGATCATAACAGCGGGTATAATGTACAGGGCGCACAGTATTTTGTGGATTCTAGGTTCTATGGCCCACCCAACGTTGTTATCGACGGAAATGCTGAACTAAAGGGTAATATAGCATTAACCATGAACCCAAACCAGCTTGCAAATGCTGGAAAAGTGGAGTTGAAAATAGTACCACTTAATCAATGCCCTAGATAGCTAAATACTGGGTCCAACCGGAGACTTAGATGCGCACCGAATTTAACTGGAGTTTGCTAGATCGTAATAACCTGTACAGTATGTTGTATAGTGCTGGTAGTAGTGTTGTTGGGCAAAAACTTCCATTAAACTCCCTACATCGCATATTAAGTAAACATATCAAATCCAGTTTACCAGTTAGTATAAAGAAACTACAATATGATCCAACACAGGATCGCGGATTCCCTTACATGGGCGGTAGTTACGATAGCATATTGGACAAACGCGGTAAGCGCAGATTTATTGAGGTAGTACTAAGTTATCACCCCAATGATCGTGAAGTTAAGATAACCGAGTATCGCTGGAAACGGATTTGTTCTTTGTTTGCTGATACTATACTACACGAAGTTATCCATATGCGTCAGTATCGCAGTCGCAACTTCAAAGACATCCCTGGATACAAATCTACAGCAGAGTTTCGTAAACAACGTGTTGACCAAGAGTACTATGGACATCGCGACGAAATGGGCGCACACGCTTTTAATATTGCTTGTGAATTACTAGATAAGTTTGGTTATGATCCAGTAGCTATACGTTACCATATGGATACAATACCAAAGCGTATTAAGAAGTCTACTTTTGCTAGATTCTTAAAAACATTTGATTATGATCACGATCATATCAAAGTACGCCAAATGAAGCAAAAAGTTCTCAAACAGTTAGAGTATGCTCATATTGGCAAACCATTCAAAACAAACACGCACTTAACTTACTAAAAGACTTGACTTAATCCACTCCTGAATGTATAATAGTAATATTATAACATAAAGGATAGATATGCCAAGTTTAATACCAATGGTGGTGGAACAGACAGCAAAAGGTGAACGCTCCTATGACATTTACTCACGCTTACTCAAAGACCGCATTGTAATGTTGGATACTGATGTAAACGAGCATACAGCATCCTTAATTGTAGCACAAATGCTATTCCTCGAAGCAGAAGATCCAGACGCAGATATCCTATTCTACGTCAACTCACCTGGTGGTAGTGTTTCAGCTGGACTAGCTATCTATGATACTATGCAGTTTATTAAATCCGATGTTTCCACTATTGTATTAGGCCAGGCTTGCTCCATGGGCAGTTTCCTAGCACAAGCAGGTGCTCCAGGTAAACGCTTAGTACTACCAGAGTCACGTACTATGATACATCGTGTAAGTTCCGGTACTCCAGGCACACGCGGTAGTGTTCACGTACAAGACTTACAGTTTGAAGATACTCGTCGTAGTTTCGAAGAAGCTAAACGTATCAACGAACGATTAACTGAATTGTATGTCAAACATAATACCGCAAACAAAACATATGATGAACTATACGAAGCTATGAAGTTTGATACCTTCTTATCCGCAGAAGAAGCCGTTACATACGGACTAGCGGATCGTGTAGTTACTCGACGTGACTAACCGTTGTATAAAAACAACACTTAGAACCCTGTTATATACAGGGTTTTATTTTGGTTGACATTTAATTCTATTTCGCTTATACTAGCATTATAGTAAACAAAAAGGAATAAAAATGAAACAATTTACATACGCAGGTGTTAGCAGATTAAACGGTGAACTTAAATTACGTTTTACTACTAGTGACGCACGGTTTTTACACTTGGTCAAGGTTGGTCATACAGAAGTTGAAATGATTAAACTAACTCGGCCCATGACAAAGGACGAAGCTATTAAGGAATTGTTAGTACGCGGTTTTGATAATGGACGTACAGAGATTACTAACTTGTTAGTTGGTAATGCACGTGGCGCTACAATTAAAAAGAATACGGTAGTAGTTAAAGTTCCCGCTAAGTTTATGGTAGAGTTAGTGGGCGCCGGCACAGAAGTAACTGAAACTATGACAGCGGCCCAAGCTAGAAAAATCCGTGATAGCTGGAACAAACAACACCAACATTTAAGCTATGACGGTGAATAGCCAAATACATTGACAATAAAATCGCAATCAACTATACTAGTATTAATTGTTAAACAAACGGAGATAAACAATGGCACTAAAAACTGAAGGCTATGTAATGCCCATGTGGAGTTACGCAGGCCCAGCGGCGGCACAACAAGCTATGAGCGCAGCCAAAGCTACAGGAATTAACTCAGTAGAAATTGATTTTAACTTTACCACAGGTCCAGCCAAATTCCAGTCTAATACTGTTAGCATTGAAACCAATACTAAGAATACCTTAAGCAACTTATCAGAAGCTATTGGCGTGGCCAAGTCACTGGGATTAAGTGTTTGGGTTAAACCGCAATTACAAGTAGGTGGTTCAGGAGATCCAGATCACGGTAACTGGGCGTTTATGGCTCCAACTGATCCCAAAGCATGGTTCCAGTCATATACAGCCGCATTAAAAACCATGGGCGCAACTGCTCAAGCCGCGGGTGCTGACCATTTTATTCTCACCAACGAGCTGCGTTCAATGACCAATGGTCCCTATGTAGCTGAGTGGACACAGTTATTCCAAGAAGTTCGTGGCGTATTCAAAGGCCCTATTGGATTTAATGCTGGTGCCTTTTGGTCGTATAGCAAACAAGAATACGAAGGCATTCCTGCGGCAGTGGTCAATCAATTAGACTTCATGGGATTATCAGCTTATCCACGCTTTGGTACTGACGCCACCACCACACAGTCACTGGCACAAGTACAAGCTGGTTGGAGTAAGGATTATACTGGACGTAATACACTGGGCGAGATCCAAACTTGGCAAGCCCAGTATCCCACCAAGCCCCTGTACTTTACCGAGTTAGGTAGCCCCGATACAGCCGGCGGATATAATGGATACCAAAAAGGTGCGGCACATGGCAACTATCAAGACATGGCCAACTACTTGTTGGGCAGTTTAGCAGTGATACAGACCAATGCTCCGCAGGTAAAAGGTGCTTTTGTATATGAATGGTCGATGAGTCCTACAGGCGGTACTTGGGACGTATCAGCTAGTCCCATAGTTACCAGTGCCTTGACCAAAGGTTGGGCCTACGCATAATGGGCAAATATGAATGGAAAATGTGGCTGATACTGGCCTTGTTATCCGCCGCAGAAATAACCATTGTATATAACATTTATACTTTGCAGCAGTAAAGATTTAGACCACTCCTAAATTCCCTGAATTCAAGCAGGGTCCCCAATTGGTCATGGGGAGTTACTATCCGCAGGTTATGGTGTGGACTTGAGTACATAACCAAGTCGACCCTTTAGCGAGGGTTTTCTTGTGACTTGACATGACAGACTAATAATAGTATAATCGTAGTAAGGCAGCCCAATTGAACTAGACGACAAGGCGCGTAGCGCATGCAAGATTAGAAACACCCAATTAAACACAATGCTCAAACTATCAGTTAAAGACGTTAAAGAAGGCGTAGAACAATACTATGGCCAAGAGTGGCTATTTAAAGTGCTCAACGGAGCTACTTGGGAACTAGGATACAAATCAGCACGTATAATAGTAGATGGCATTGAAATTAACATATTCGAAACTACTGACGTTATACGTATGGGATTGTGGCATTCACGTACCGCACACGTGGATACGTATATAGGACATACTGAAGCCGTCAGCATTGAAATAACACGTTTATTTGAACGCTTATATAACGAGACTAATTACGTATATGAGCGAGCAAGACATATTTCTAGTAAGACGTATAATAGCAGATAATAGCCGGGACAAGCATTGTTGGGCACCATGGTTTGCTTGGCGTCCTGTTAGACTAACACATACTGGGCGTAAGGTATGGCTAAAGCGAATATATCGTAGAGCCAAGTATAAAACATATACAACATGGGATGATAGACAACAGTATGAGTATGGTACTATTATATGCGTACTCAGGTTACCACCCAACCCCCAACATCAAAAATAATAATATGCAAACTAATAAACAAAAATACAAGCTAACCAAGCAAGAACTCAGTAGACTACGCAAACCCTTGTTTGAGCGTATATACAATAGACTCACGTATAACCCCCGGCGTAGAGCACATAAGGCAGCCAGCGAGATACAACAGTTAATAGCACTATACGGAGCTGAAGATCCCGGTGTAATAAAACGTGTAGATGAACTATTAGCACTAGCAATGGATCGCTGTAATGACCCCTGGGACGCTGTTAGCACACTCGCGCTATGGTGTACAGACTACGATCTAGAGTTATACCCCGGTAAGATGACACAGTTCGAGCCGTTCCACATTAAGTATGGTAGTTTAATACTTAGGCACGGTGGGGGGAAAATGTCAACCGCTGAACGTCGAGAGTGGGATCGACGAGGCAAACGTTTTTCCGCCCAGGTTAATTAAAGAGTTCTTTAATATAATAATAGCTATTAAAGGATTATTTAATATAGTAACCAGGCATATATGCATACGGAATAAAAAAATTTTTGTGCATTTTTTTTGAAACAGTAATTTAAAGACTACCGAAGTTTTCCAGCTATAGGGGTATGGAATTTACTAGATTTTAGCGGACCTGGCCCGACGCCTTTTCCCACTTTAACCTCATGTATTGTAGCTTATAAAACATACCGGGGGTGTCGAAGTTTTCGGAGTGCTACCAAACCTGGTTGACGAACCGAACTCGAGTCACCCAAAGAAGTTAGTACTCACTAACTTAGGGGCTATTTTTAACCCTATTTTACCCCTGTGCACACCGTTGTTTTTACGCTACATAGGTTGACAATATAAGCTAGATGTTATATACTAACAGTAGGCGTGGCATATCAACCGCCAAGGCAGGAACCAAACCCTGCGAAAACGGTTGACATTTAATACTAATCCTGCTATACTATTAACATAGTAAACAATTAAGGAGCAGCAAATGAATAAAACATTAAAGGCATTACTTGTAGCTGTAGGTATTACCCTGTGTGGTGTGGCTAATGCTAACCAAGACTCATATACTATGGGCCAGTGTTCCATGTACGTGAAATCGTATGCATTCCGTGACATTGACAATAACTATACCCAGGCTTCACAGGATATGCAAGCATTCCAAAAGGCCATACACTGGTACCCGAACGGTCCGGACTTAACTGACTATGTAGCAGGTGTTAATAACATTACAGCTAAGATGGATACTATGCCCACGAGCGAAGTACGTCAAGCATATCACCGCTGTGTTAAATACTATAATAACAGGTTTAAACGTTAATAAACCTACTACCAAAACCCTCGAAAACGGTTGACATTATATACTAATCCTGCTATACTATTAACATAGTAAAGCAAATAAGGACATAAGCAATGAACGCTAGACAACTATTAGGCATATTAGGTATTGTAACAGCTACTGCCTGTGGCGCAGTATATGTAGCCCGAGAGGATACACTGGCTAATCAACGTAACGATATTGCCCGGGCTCAGCAGCAACCCAGCCCGATAACAGCTGATGACTTGCCTGACTTCATTGCCGCCGCGGCCTGTAGATCACACTATTACGCTATAGGTTATATGCAGACACGCCGGGGCGATCAAGCTCAGGGTAACGATAACTTAGTGAGGGCAAGAGCATTAGACCAGCAATGGGAACACATTAAAGGCTATAGAATTGCCCGTGAGAACTCGGATGTTAATATGAAATCGGCCGGGGATCAACTGCCCGAGATGCTGGGTCGCCTAGGTAGTGCTTGCCGCCGGTTAGGATTGCCCCAGGCTCGCGTCTAATACCTGGTATCAAAACCCTAGAAAACGGTTGACAATATATTCCCCCAGTGCTATACTATGCATATAGTAAACAATAAGGAGTTAGCTGTGAAGAAGATCACCGTAGAATTAACAGAGCGACAAGCCCGCTTATTAAAAGTGGCTATTAATGCGGAGATTATCAAGGGTAGTTCAACGTTCTTATCCGGTAGGGATGTCATAGACCTGGGTAGGATTGCTGATTCAATTATTGATCAATTAGATCAAGAGGAGCTGGTATGATTACCGCAGAAATTCGGGCAGTGATTCTCAGGATGTACTTGGCGGGCCTAGCCCCAAGCACAATCGTCAGCCGTGTTCGCCCAATGGGTGTTATGCCTCGCGACGCCAAGGCATTAATCAAGCAAGCCCATGAAGTGTTAATGGATCGTTTACCTTCGGCCGAATACTATAAGGACTCAGTCAAATGAAACAGTTATTACAAGTCATCATGATCATAGCAGTAGCAGCAGGCACCATACTAGTAGTCATCACCACAGCGGGATCAGTGGGTAGAGTCACTGTTGACTACCAGCCCGCTCAACAACCCCAGCGTGAACGGTACGTTGCTCCTGAATGGGTCGTTAATGAGCGAGGCCAGCGTTGTATCCGGCAAGGCACTACTGTTACGTGTGGATAGTATTACTTTCATGCATGCAAGAAGTTTAACTCAGAATCAAAACCCTCGACCACGTTTACAGACACGTTAAACAGGGTTTGAACTGAGCATTATATAGACTATATTCTCTGCAGTAAAAGGTTAGTTAAGCCGAGTATAACATAGTATGACCACCGGGCGGGGAAGATAGGCGTCAAGGTATCGCACAATCGTTATTACAGGCTGTTATACGCTAGGTATTCAGTTTGGTGGGACAAGGTGATAACAGGCTATAACTCTACTCATATACGCCATTTCAATCCTTTTCCGCCCCGGCCGCCGAAGGTTTTGACTGTTTTATACTCGTCAACTCACTACCATAATTCAAACCTATTTTTAAGGCATCAAAAACACAGGTTCTACTCGTTCTAGCTAAAACCACTGAATTTTGTTCAAATAAATAGCAACTATTTTCATCTCCGGGCGGTAACAGTAAGAAAATAGTGTTTAATTATTCTATACACGATATCAACTAGCTTAAATAGTTGTCTATGTTTAACACATCAAATACGCAATTCCCTCTAAGTACAAAGATACCCAATGAGATATCAGTAACACAACGTGAATTCAATGGTGTTAAAAAGTATACGGTATCAGTGCCACGAGGAATGAAGTGTGAACATGGCTTTCGTTGGTGTTATGAACACTTGCCAGCTCATACATGGGTTCAGTATAGAAATTACATAGAACAACTAGATGTTAACAACTATCGGGGAATTACGTGGGAGACTATGCGGTTTGAGTTTGAAGATAGTCATCGAGCTGTGGAGTTTGCTTTACGGTTTTCATAGTCAATCGTTGTGTTGATTGTGGGGTGACTTCGGGTCTTGCAGGCGCTTCGCGCTTGTTCGTTAGTTCTATTGGGCAGGAACCATTTATATTGACTTTATATCATATATCATGTATAATACATTATGGCTAAAACAAGAACCGTTAACGATAACTTAGAGTTATTAACTATAGATGATATTGTTAATCATAAATTAATTACGGATCAAGCGTTGTTGTTGGATTTGGCTAATTTAAATCGCTTTCCCGGAGTGGAAAATTCGAATAACTTCTATGGTAATCCATTCTTATATCACTTTCAGTTTGCCAATTTATTACATTGTACTAGGGAACGTAATGGCAAGCCTCGTGATACTATATATGATATATGGGCGGATCCTGTGAAAAAAGCCTTTTTAATTGATCAAACTCGTAAGCGTAATCGTGGGGGCAAGGTTCCGGCTAATAACGTATTTGAGTGTTATCGTATTAATACTGGTAGTATTGTTATGTTTAAGTCGGTAACAGCCAAGTATATCTATAAGAAATATGGTGCTACTAGGGTATTAGATCCCACGGCAGGATGGGGAGGTCGTATGCTTGGCGCTTGGTCGTTAGGTATTGATTATGTGGGCATAGATACTAACGTTGAATTAAAGCCAGCTTATGATGGTATGATGGACTTTTTAATGAATAAAACAAGTTCATTTGGCAACGACTTATTTGAAGTGGATCATAAGAGTAATTTAACGATGATATGGGAATCGTGTTTAACTGTTGATTATTCTAAAATAGACTATGATTTTGTATTAACTTCGCCCCCTTATATTAATATGGAATTATATCGTGGCATGGATCCTTGGCAGTCTGATCGTGTATTTTACGAGGATTTCTTTATTCCTTTATTTAATAAATGCGTTAATAATATAAAGAAGGGCGGAACAGTTTGTTTTAATATAAGTCCTAAGATGTATGCAGATGCACTAAAATATGGATTAACTCCTTGTGATAGCGAAGAGGATTTATTACAGCAATTAGGGCAGAAAATGGGTAAGAAAAAGCAGGATAAGATTTATATTTGGATGTGCTAAATACTAGACTATGCTTATTAATGAAGTCCTTGACCGACAATTAACCGAGGCTCGCGAAGCTCCACTATATCATTTTACTAGTGAAAATAATTTTTTTAATATATTAAAAACTGATAATTTAGTTAGTCGCCAAGGTCAAATATGGTTTACTCGTGATTATAGTAGACAATTTATACCACATCCTGGAATGATTGCTGCTGGCAGTTTAGGGTTTCGTATTAATCAAAGTTTATTACATCAACGATATGGAAAAAAACTACATCCTGCGGGGCATAATAAGATATCACCTGAAAAGATTAATAAATGGTTAGCAGATCCAGCAAATGCTAAAGATATTGCTGATATTCAAGCGGGTAATAAAAGCGGGTTGAGCATTGGCGGAGTTAGCGTTAATGATATAGTTAACGGAACGGTTGGGCAAGAAGACAGATGGGAATCTGAAGAAATATTAGACGCAGAATCAGTACCAAACTTTCACGAATATTTAACAGGTATTGTTTATGCCGGCGGGAATAAAGTTCCTGGTCGAGGAAAAAGAGTTAATTATACTACTCGAAACCCAAATTCAAATAAAGCATTGGATGATTTAGCTAATGAATTAATTAGTCATTTTAAGGGTCAAACACAATGGCAACAAAGGGACAATTTGATAGCATTTATGACACAATTTAATATTCCGTTTGTAATTAATCAGCAGGATATTTCTGCTCAATCAGTTAAAAATCGAATGATAGAAATATGGCGTGAGCAAAAAGCAGAGATTAATAAATACTAAACCATGAAAATTAATGAAGTATTAACCCCACAACCAATGTTAGATGAAGATGACGAAGCTGTTAATAAAGCATCAGCCGCCGTTAGATATAATTCCGAAGTAGGATGTTTATATGGAATGGTTGGCAAGGGCAAATTTAATCCTAAATATCCAGAGAAATCAATTCCAGCTGAGATATTAGCTACTCCTAAACAAACATATGATGATATTCGTAAGTATTTGTTGCCGGTATTCGACGCTGATTTCTTTATGAAATGGGCACAACGCGGTAAAAGTATCATACCAGCAATCGTAGCTAAACAAGGCGATGCTCCTACTAAATTAAGTTGGGTTGGAGGAGCAAACCTTGCAGGCGGAGTAACAGATATTGGGTTTGAATCTGGACTAACTGCTGGTATTTCCGTTAAAGATGAAGCTGGAATTACCTTGGCTAATTTAACTCCAAGAGTATTAGGAATTGAAACTCCTAGAGGATTAGACACATTTAGTCATTCAGCCAAAGAGCAGTATGATATAATGAAACAAAGGATATTTAAAGAAGTATTAACTTTAGCTAAAGCTAATCCAGGTAAGCCAATTGCCCCTAAAGATCCACGTTTCTTTGTTATGTATGACCCAAAACAAAACAAATATCGCTGTACTGGCAAAAATTCTAGTAAATCACAAGATCTTACTATGACATCACAAGAAATATTAAGTAGGATTGAAACAAATGATGCTTGGCAACGCCCGTTTGGTGATTGGTTCCAGGCTAATTGGCAAACAAAGAAAGACTATGCTAAACCATTATTCTCTTCTATAGCTCAATCATATGAAGAAAAAATAGAAACAACATTATCTAATTCAAAAGGTATTGCTTCTATACTACGATTTGGTGAGAAGCCTTATTATTATCTTACCCCACGTAAGTTTTATTTTGTCCCATCAGCGGCTGATGTTGCTAATTTAGTAAGTAAAGGCACAGTATATGGAAATCCGGATGGAACTGGTCAAAAGTTTCTTGCCAAAATTGGACCTGCTGATTCTAACGACTTTGCCCAGATTATTATCTATATTCGTTATGCTAATGGTATGTTTGCCAGTAATCCAACGGTTCGAGTACAAGAACTCAAAAATCCAGAGAATATTGCTTGGGAAGAGTTAGCATAATAATTGACATTGATTTAATTCTGTAGTATAATAATTAAATGAAAATTAGGTTAATTGGGCAGGCTAATGACTCTGGAATTGGCAGCCATTATTACTTTTATTGCCAAGCTATTCGACAAGTAGCGGCCGTTAATCAATATATTGAATTAATTGATTATAGTAATAATGAATCAATTAATCGTGCTATAAGAGAAAGTCGTCCAGAGGATATTAATATATCCTTTATTACTATTAATCTAAATCAATATTTTAAAGGTACTAATATTATCTGGGCAGTATTTGAATCTACAATTATTCCCAATGAGTTATTAACTATATTAAACCAACATAAACTATGGATTCCCTCTGAATGGGGCAGGAAAATAGCCGTTGAAAATGGAATTAAATCCGATTTAATCGATGTCGTTCCTGAAGGAGTTGATATTAATTTATATAATCCTTATTTGAAACCTAGAGATAATCGATTTAGATTCCTTTTAATTGGCAAATACGAAGTACGTAAATCAATTAATGAATCAATAGAGGCATTTGCTCATGAATATGGGAATAATCCTAATTTTGAATTAGTAATTAAATCCGACTTCTTTAAAGATCCCACAGCAAAACATACTGAATTAACCAATAAAATCAAATCATTAAATGTTGATAATATTCGATTAGTATGGGGATTTCAAACTCGGGAAGAATTAATTAATTTATATCGTACAGCCAGCATATTCTTATTTCCCACTCGAGCAGAAGGATGGGGATTACCATTAATAGAAGCCGCCGCTACAGGATTGCCATTAATTACTACATATTATTCAGCTCAAACAGAGTTTTTACAAGATATTAAATCCTCCTGCGTATTTGTTCCTTATGAATTACAGGATATTAATTGTGAGGAATATAAATCATTTTATCCTGCTCCCGATAATAACTATGGCAAGTGGGCTACATTTACTCAAGAGCAATTATGCTCTGCTTTAATTGATTCAGTTAAGCGTTATGGTAGTTTACGTAGTCAAGCCCAAAAGAATAGTGCCGTTATCCGTTCTAAGTATTCTTGGGCTAATTCTGTTACCAAATCCTTAGAAGTATTATCAAAACAGGGTTTAATATAAATATCTTGACAGTAACCATTATTACCTATATAATAAAGCATGGACAAATATAAAGATTTCCCCGAACAACCTAGGGTAATGACTAATTCAGAAGGCACTGAGTATTTTGAACGTATGCTTGCTCAAATTGCTGAGTTTAATCCTGATGAGATTATAGCTGTTAGCAGAAGCGGATTAAGTTATGCTATGTGGATAGCGCAAATACTTAAATTGCCTGTAGGCATTTACTATCCAAAAACATTTAGATTAATTACGGAAGAGTCTGCCCGGCGTATTGTGTTTGTTGATGATAATATACTACAAGGCACAACATACAAGGACTGTAAACAGTTTATGGATACTGAGTTAAAGGGAGTTGAATGGCGCTGGGCTGTGTTATTTTCCGATTGGCATACTCCTGAAGCTATACGCAATGAAATTATACAAGGTGTTAGACTTCCTTACTTTGCTGAAGAGCCGGTATGGGGCAGTCGTAAAGTAAGCAAAGACTATGGGATTAGATATCGTGATGAGTAAAATAGCATACGACTTGGATGGCGTATTAGTTCCAGACTATAATCAAATACCCAACTTAACCTTAGAAGAGTTTTATCAACAGACATTGTATGCCAAACCCATGTTCAATCCCACTGGCATCTTCGATGTAGTTACAGCACGTGATGAAGAGCACAGACCTATTACTGAACATTGGTTAACTCAATTAGCTACTCCACCCAACCGACTCTTTATGAAGAAGGGTGATCGGGAGACCAATGCTGAATATAAACTACGAGTTTGTTTAGATCAAGGCTATCGTGTATATGTAGAGTCCGATGCTGAGATTGTAGACGAAATGACTAAGTTAAACGACAGTAAGTTAATAATCATACACTTTGGCACTTATATTGTCAAACATTTTAATCAAGTAGCCGCCCAAAACAACCTATTCAACTTTATTAAAAAATAATGTCTGCTCTCTTTTTCCAATTAAAGCGTCGACATCGCCTTGGTAGACCTCGTATGCTTTGGTATTATCACGATGAGAAAGATCGTGCGGTCAGCAGAGGATTTACAACTCGTGAAGCAGCATTTCGTTGGATAGAGAATAATGTGCCACCTAATAATAGATGTTACTATGAATACGAAGATCCTTTGGTTCGATGGTACAAACAAGGTGTGGCAGATTTAGCAGAATGTTGTTGAAAAACAACGGTTCTAGACCCCAAAAACAGCAGGTTTTTCTGGGGTTTTATTTTGGTTGACATTTAATTCCTGATGCGTTATACTAGTTGTATAGTTAATTAAAGGAGTTAAAAATGTTGAAATTTGAAAATATTGCTAAAGTTGGTGACGTAATCCGTGCTTATGACTTTAAACCCATGCTTAACCGCAGTGACTGTTATGTTGAAGGTAAAGTTGTAGCCGTTGACAATAGTCAAGGTTACAAGGCTTACAAAATTCTTGTTAGTAAAGATGTATTTGACAACAAAGAATTTACTGAAAGTGGTTATGGTAGTCGTGTTACTAAGAATGTATTTGTTCCGTTCCAAGTGAGCTTTATGGAATATGATGCTCGTATTATTAATTTGTCTAACTAAGGAGTTATTTAAATGAAAAAATATTTAACAGTAGATCAATACCGCGCTCGAGTTCGTACAATGCATATTAAAGAACTTGAAGCATTGGTTGATACATTTACTATCCATCACAATAGTTTGAATAAAGAAGAAATGGCTATTGCTCGTATTATTGATATGGAAATAGAACGTCGTATTCTTGCTTGGGAGGTAGCTCAAGTATGAACTTCGATCGCATAGTGGTCAATAAAGGTGTAGTCCGTTACATTGCGACAGGTTTAATCCCTGAAGTGTACGAACTAGAAGCAATGGCTGAACAAGGCCGCATTACTCGTAAAGAAGTTAAAATCAGCTCGGACGCTAGGGCTTGGGAAATGGTGGAGGTTTAATTATGATGAAAGCTGGCACTTATTACATTGGCGATCTCTGTTATGTTATGAGTGATCGTTGGGACGAATTCTGCGAGTTAACTTGTAGCGGCAACAAGGTCCTAGACGGCGAGTTTAACTTGGCAGATGGCACTCGTTTTGCTACATTTACTACCAAATACGGCGATGGCACTTACCGAGACGAGCAAGGTAACAAGTATCCTGTAGACGCTGGTCTGATTGGTTGTATCAATGTCAAAGACATTGCGCCGACTGAACTTGAGAA
>Ga0114974_10002275_pt1 | contig 14767 bp, 15 predicted proteins | sample S_130206_EF_Meta_FD_87318 | JGI IMG/M metagenome (GOLD analysis project Ga0114974, IMG submission 87318) | Freshwater microbial communities from Lake Simoncouche, Canada to study carbon cycling - S_130206_EF_MetaG | ecosystem: Environmental > Aquatic > Freshwater > Lake | place: Lake...
CCGAAGATGTCGATGTTGTCCCAGCCCTCTTTGTTGTCACCACGGGGCGGGTAGTAGTTGATGCGGACAACGTGCGCGATGTCCTTGTAGAGATCCGGATAGAGGTGGGGCTGGAAGATGTAGTCCAGCGCGCCCTTCTTGCTCTCTTCCTTCGTCTTGAACGACTCCGGGTCGTCGAGCACCTCGCCGTCGCGGTTGCCGAGGATGTTCGTCGAGTACCAGCCGCTGACACCGATCATGCGGGCCTTGAGGCCCGGGGCGATGACGGTCTTGATGAACGTCTGGCCGGTCTTCATGTCGTTACCGCAGACAGGCGAACCGGTCTTGGCCGCGAGTTCCTGCAGCGCGGGCACTTCGGCGCTCATGTTCGGTGCCGCGTTGCCGTAGGGGAGCCCTTCGCTGATCGCCGCATACGCGTAGATCATGCTGGAGGCGATCGCCGGGTCGCTCTCGGCCAGGCCCTTCTCGAACGCCGCCAGTGACGCATGACACGGCGCTTCGGTGGCAAACACCTCGGTGCTGCCCGCCCAGATGACGACGATGCGGTCGCAGCCGTTCGTCGCCTTGAAGTTCCGGATGTCAGCGATCAGTTGATCGGCGAGGTCCTTCTTGTTCTTGCCCGTCTTGACGTTCGGGCCGTCGAGCCGCTTGACGTAGTGACGGTCGAACACGGCCGACATCGGCTTGACAGCGGCGAGCTCGTCCTTGACCTGCTCGAGCAGCTTGTCTTCGAGCACGCCCGCGTGCTTGGCAGCCTCGTAGCAGTTGTCCTCGAAGATGTCCCATCCGCCGAACACGATGTCGTTCAGCGTGGCGAGCGGGACGAACTCCTTGATCAGCGGCGTGCGACCATCGGTGCGCTTGCCGAGACGAATCGTGCCCATCTCTGCGAGAGAGCCGATCGGTTTCGCGAGCCCCTTCCGGATGGCGAAGACGCCGGCAATGGTAGTTGTGCTGACGGCACCGAGTCCGACAAGCAGGACGCCAAGCTTGCCCTTGGCAGGCGCGATTTGAACAGGTGTAGACACAGAGAAAAACTATATCATCTCCGGTTGATGTTCTCGTTTCTTGGAAAAACCAACCCATACCTGCTCATGACGGGCATGACCGGCGTGAAGATGGGCGACCAGATACTGCAGGTCGGCTGCGCCGACGGCGGCGCCTTGGCGGCGGTTGCCGCGAAGGTGGGCCTGTCTGGCCGCGCACTGGCCGTTGTGCCCGACATCGCCACTGCCGCCCGCGTGCAGAAGGGCGCACAACGCCAGGGCGTGCTCGTCGACGTCACAATTGGACCGCCAACGACCCTGCCGGCCGGCGACGCCGACATCGACCTGGTCGTGCTGGACGACGCTGCCAGGCAGTTCGCCTCGCTCGACACCGGCGCGCAGGCCGCCATCGTCCAGGAAGCGGTGCGCGTGCTGAAACCGGGCGGTCGCGTCCTGGTCGTCAGCGCCCTGCCGGCCGAAGGGCTGGCGGCAGTGCTCGGCCGCGGCCCGAAAGGGCCCGCCTACGACGCGACGCCCGTCCTCGAAGCCGGCGGCTGCCGCTTCGTCCGCCTCCTCGGCGAACGCGAAGGGCTCAGATTCGTCGAGGGGACGAAGGCAAGAACATAGTCGTTGGTCGGTTGGTCATTAGTCGGATGGCGGCTCCAACCAACGACCAATGACCATATCGACTACCTGAGGCACGTCAGGTGCCGGCCGCCGTCGACCGCGATCGTCTCGCCGGTCATCCACGCCGCGTCGTCGGACGCCAGGAACAGAATCATCGCCGCCACTTCCTCGGGCTGGCCGGGGCGCCCGAGCGGGTGGGTTTCCTTCGAGCGCTGCAGGAACGCCGCGTAGGCGGTCTCGTCCATCCCGCCGCGCTTGTGCAGATTGGTGATCGTCACGCCGGGATTGACGCCGTTCACGCGGACGCCGAACGGCGCCATCTCGAGCGCCGTGCAGCGCGTGAGGTGGTCCATGGCGGCCTTGCTCACGTTGTAGGCGAGCACGCCGGCGAACGCGCGCAGGCCGTTCACGCTGGAGACGTTCACCACCGACCCCTTGCGCTCCTTGAGGTGCGGCACCGCCGCACGCATCAGCCGGAACGGCGCCCGCACGTTCACCCCCATCATCGCGTCCCACTTCGCATCGTCGGTCGCGTCGATCGTGCCGGTGGCGATGACGCCGGCGGCATTTACGAGGACGTCGATGCCGCCGAAGGCCGTGACCGCGGCCGTGACAATCCGCTCGGCCGCGCCGTCGGCCGTGATGTCGGCGTCGCAGGCAACGAGGCGACCCGCTGCGGCGGACGGGTCGGCGGTCATCTCGCGCAGCGCGTCGGCACTGCGGCCAACCAGCAGGACGTTGGCGCCGCGCCGGGCGAATTCAAGGGCTGAGGCGCGACCAATGCCGCTGGTGGCGCCGGTGACAATGACGGACTTGCCGGTGAACTGGGACATGGGGCAATAGTGTAGTCGTTGGTCGTTGGTCGTTGGTCGTTGGTCGCCAGGCCTCGCTGGTTCGTCGCCTGGGGCGGACAGTGCGCGGCTCCCACACGTGACAGGTCACGCGGCATCGGCGCGGAAACGCCAGAGATTCACGGCAGCGATACCCGGCAGTCCTTTTGCTCTCCGTCACCAGCGGCAACCTGTGACCATTCGCGCCCTTCTCGCGGCACTCGTCGTGGTGGCCACCGGCACGCTGGCCGCGCAGCAACCGCCGGCTGCACCTCCGGTCCAGCCAGGCGGGCGGTTCAGGAGCGGCGTCGACCTGATCAACGTCACCGCCACGGTGTCGGATGCCAGCGGACGGTTCGTGCCGGACCTGCGACAGGACGACTTCGTGGTGTACGAAGACGGTCGTCCGCAGGCGGTCACTTACTTCAGCGCCGACCGGGTGCCCGTCAGTCTCGGTCTGGTGCTCGACACCAGCGGCAGCATGGCCGGCGCGAAGATCGACGATGCGAAGTCGGCGCTCGACCGGTTCGTCTACGACCTGCTCGACGAGCGCGACGAGCTGTTCCTCTACCGGTTCAGCGACCATCCGGTCTTCGTGCAGGGGTGGACATCGGACCGCGCGTTGCTGTCACGGGCCATCGGACGCGTCTCGCCGAACGGCGGCACGGCCATGTACGACGCCGTCCTCGAGGCGCTGCCGCTGGCCGCCACGGGCCGTCACGCCAAGAAGGCACTGGTGGTGATCTCCGACGGCAACGACACGTCGAGCATCGCCACGCTGAACGATGTGCGCGAACGCCTGCGGGGCAGTGAGGTGCTCGTCTATGCCGTCGGCATCGACGGCGACAGCCTCGATCAGTTCCGGCGCACGCCGCCCCAGCCCCGCATCCCGCCGAGACCACGCAGCCCGTTCCCGCCTGGCGGCGGCCGTCTGCCGGGAGGCGGACCGGGTGGTCGATTGCCGGTGTTCCCGCAGATCTTCGGGCCGGGCAGCCTGCCGTTCCCCTCCGGGAACGACGACCGCGTGAACGTGTCGGCCTTGCGCGACATGACCGACGACAGCGGCGGGCGCACCGAGATCGTGCACACCGCACGCGACCTGAACCCGGCCACGGCGAGCATTGCCGACGAACTGAGCAAGCAGTACTCGATCGGCTACATCTCGCCGGCCGGCCACGACGGCCAGTGGCATGCGATCCGGGTGGAGTTGCGTAACCGCTCGTACCGCGTCCGCGCGCGCCGGGGATACGTCGCAAGTTAGAATATCGCGGTGTCTCTTCTGTCGACCGCCCTGGGGCTGAGCCTCCTGGGCAGCTTCGGTGGGCTGTCCGTCGCGTCCACCCTCCTGCTGTTCAACGAATCGCTTCGCACGAAGATCGTGCCGTGGCTGGTGAGCTACGCCGTCGGGGCGCTGCTCGGCGCCTCGCTGCTCGGACTCATCCCCGAGGCCCTTGCGGAACTGCCGCCGGACCGGGTCCTCGGCTCCCTGCTCGCCGGCATCGTCGTTTTCTTCATCCTGGAGAAGCTGGTACTGCTGCGCCACTGCCACACCGATCACTGCCAGGTGCACGGCGCCGCGGCGCAGATGGTGATTATCGGCGACGCGTTCCACAACTTCATCGATGGCGCCATCATTGCGGCGGCCGTCCTCACCTCGGTGCCGCTCGGTATCAACACCGCCATCGCGATCGCGGCGCACGAGATCCCGCAGGAGGTGGGCGACTTCGCCATCCTGCTGCATTCGGGCTTCTCGCGAAAGCGCGCCATGGTGCTGAACGTCGCGTCTGGCGCTGCCGGCATCGCGGGCGCCCTGGTCGGCTACAGCATGGTGAGCGTCCTGCCGCACGTGCGGCCGTACATTCTCGCCTTCTCGTCGGCCAGCATGCTCTACATCGCCATGTCCGACCTGATCCCCGATCTGCATCGCGGCACGGTCGATCGGAACTCGCTGCGGCAGGTGCTGCTCATCGCTGCCGGTATCGGTACGGTGATGCTGCTCGGCCGTCTCTCGCACTGAAGCCGACCTCGTCGTCCACGATCGCGCCTGCGCGACCGTCGCCTCGCGTGGACACCTCGCCGCGCGACACCCGTCACTCGCTCGAAAACACCAGCTTCTTCAACGTCGCGCCGTGGCACTGCCTTTGATCTACCGCTGTGCAGGAGGGTGTGATGAGACGACACATCGGTTTGTTGGTAGCGGGCGTCATGCTGTGCGCGCAGAGTCTGCTGGCTCAGCCGGCGGCACGCAAGGATCTGCAGGTCTTCAACGACATCGCGAAGACGGTGAACCGCTACGCATACTTCACGGTGTTCGACGATGTGCGGGCGGAGGTCAGCGGCGGCGTGGTGACGCTCGACGGCAAGGTGACCATGCCGTACAAGCGGGACGACATCGCGAAACGGGTGGCGAAAGTGGACGGCGTGACCACGGTCGTCAACCAGATCGAGGTGCTGCCGGTCTCGACCTGGGATGAGCAGTTGCGCTACCGCATCGCGCGGGCGATTTACGGGAACCCGCACTTCTGGAACTATGGTGCGTCGGCGAACCCGTCCATCCACATCGTCGTGGAGCGCGGCCGGGTGACCCTGACGGGCGTGGTGCAGAGCGACGTCGACCGTATGCTCGCGCGGTCGCTGGTCGATCAGTCCGGGGTGTTCTCGGTCACCAACCACCTGCAGACCGTGGCGGAGGCGCGTGACGCACTCGAACAGTCCTGACGCATTCACCGTGGCGCTCGAGTCGGGCCAGCCGGTCACGGCGCTGCACTACAGCGCGGCCGGGCCCGCCTCGGGCGGCACCTACATCCTCGCGCACGGCGCGGGTGCCGGCCAGCAGCACCCGTTCATGACCGCCTTTGCCCGCGCCGTCGCGGCGCGCGGCATCGACGCGGTCACCTTCAACTTCCCCTACACCGAACACGGCCGCAAGCTGCCCGACCGGGCACCGGTGCTCGAAGCCTGCTACGCCGCGGTGATTCGCGCCACACGCCAGCGCCTCGCGTCGGCGCACCGCTGCCTGTTCATCGGCGGCAAGTCGATGGGGGGACGCATGGCGACGCAGCTTGCGGCGTCCGATCAGGCGCTGCCGGTGGCCGGTCTGGTGCTGCTCGGCTATCCGCTACATCCGCCCGGCAACCCCGCGAAGCGGCGCGATGCCCACCTGCCGGCCGTGAAGCGGCCGATGCTCATCATCCAGGGCAGCCGCGACACGTTCGGCACACCGGACGAACTCCGTCCGGTGTTCGAGCCGCTCACGCCTCCAGCCACCATTCACGTCATCGACGGCGGCGACCACTCGTTCAAGGTGGCGCGTGCAGGAGCCGAACGTCAGGCGGCGATCGATGACGCGGTGCGGCAGACCGCTGTCGAGTGGATGACAACGATTATGCGCACGGTGTAGCTGCCGACCTTCAGGTTGGCCCGAGCGGATGCTGGGTGATGAGGTGCTCCTGCACGACGCGTCCCTGCATCAGGTGCTCAGCGATGATGCGTTCGAGCACGGGCGGGTCGCAGGCGCCGTACCAGGCCCCTTCCGGATAGACGACGGCGATCGGTCCGCCCTCGCATACGCGCAGGCAGTTCGCCTTCGTACGGAGAATCCCGCCCTGTTCGCTCAACCCCAGCGTCTTGAGGCGCGCCTTCAGGTAGTCCCAGGCCGCCAGGCTGCGCGCCTTATCGCAGCACTTTGGCGTCGTCTGGTCGCAGCACAGAAAGATGTGACGGCGCGCAACCGGCACACCAATCGTTGCGGCGATGGCACGTTGGGAAGCGGAGTCAGACATGTGGGGACGTTGGAAGTCAGAAGTCAGAAGTTCGCGGCTCCAGGCCCATCGCCTACCGGCCATTACCTTCGTTAGAACAACAGCCCCGAGCTGAGCTGGGCGCGGGTGCCGCCATTCGAGCCGTGCGCCACGTCGAACGCCAGCCTGATGACGGTGGCGGTGAACCAGACGCCGCCGCCGGCGCCGCGTTCGAAGTGCTGCCGGCGCAGGTGTGCTCCGGCATCGTATACCGTGGCCGCATCGATGAACGCGCGGACGCCGAGCTTGCCGAGGCTCAGCGGTGACGTGACGGGCAACCGCAGTTCGAGGCTGCCGGCGACGGTGGTGTCTCCCGCATCGGTGCCGGCCCGAAAGCCACGCAGCGTCGAGTCGCGCCCGCGCAGTACCTTCAGGTAGCCGGGGACCGGCTGGTTGGCGCCGTCGCGATAGACGCGCACTACGAGCGTGCTCGGGCCGATGGCGCCGAGGTAGCCGCTGGCGTCGAGCAGGGTTCGCAGTGGCGCCGTCCCCTGCCGGACGCCAAGCCGCTCGATCGCAACTCGCACGTAGACCGCGTTGCGCGACAACATCGGATCGACGCGCGTGTCGACGGCGGCGTCGGCTCCTGTGCGCACCACCACGTGGTCATCAGCGCCGAAGGAGACGTGGTCGAGGCCGGCCCAGGCGCCGAGACGAAGCGCGCGCGCCATCTCGCGTTCGCCGCGCAGCCAGAGCTGCTGGCGCGTGTCGGTGGCACCGAGGGCGCGGTTCTCGCGCTGCAGGAGCGCACCGCCCGCACGCACGCGGGCGAAGCGGGTACCGCCCGCACGCTTCTCGAGTTCGACACCCGCGCGATGCTCGCCGCCCCACGTGAGCGGGACCGAGACGCGCGTCCGCGGTCCGGCCACGTTCGGCATCGAGACCAGCGCTCCGTACGTGAAGCCGTAGCCGTCGTCGGAACCGAACAGCGGCAGGAACATCAGCGGCGGCCCACGCCGGCGGACGGCACGCGCCGCCTGGCCATCGCGCATGGGCCGCACAACGACCGCTCCTTCATCGACGATGATGACGAGCAGCACTTGCGACAGGTCCGCGATCGAGGCGTAGCGCTTCAGCACCTCGACCCGCTCGAAGCGGCCGCTGCGCGTGAGGCGGGCCGCCACCTCTCCGGGTAGCGCCGGGGTGACCTCGGCACCGATCGGCACGCCGGCCAGGCGCACGATGTCGGACTCGGGCGTCAGGGTATTGCCCTGCACGCGCACGGCCGCGACACGTTCAACGGGCTGGGCGACGAACAGGGTGACAGCGAGCAGGACAGACAGCACGCGTCAGGGCCTGTCCGGGATGCCGATTTTCGATTGCACGTCAGCCTGGCGATAGTTGTCGTACTGGAGGGTGTAGCGCATCTGCATCTGGCCGAAGGCCATCAGCAGACCGACGTGCATCTCGAGTCCACGTGGCAGCCACACGTCCGGGAAGGCCTCGCCCATGGTCATCGACGCGGTGACCTCGTCCATCTGCGCCAGCCACTGCCCAGGGAAGAAGTTCCAGCCGAGATCGTCGAAGGTGTACTTCACGATCTGGTGCGACTCGGGGACGACCCAGAGGGTTACGCGTGACGCCTTGTTCATCAGCCGCATCAATTCGGTGTCGAGGCTCGCGTCGGCGGCGTTGCGCTCGCGCGGTTCGCGACCGCGGCCCCGCTCGGCGCGGCGCTCCTCCCGGCTCGAGGGGGTGAAGAGCTGGGTGGGGTAATACTCGATACGCAGGACCTCGCGCCCATCGAACTGTTCACGCCCGACCAGCGCGTAGCGCCCCTCGTCGAACCTGAAACGCAGGAAGTAGGCGGACGAGATGAACTGCGGCTGGCGCGACTGGCGAATCAGTCCGTCGACGTCGTGAGGTGCGGCCTCAGCCGGCGCGGCCGGCCCCCGCTCGATAGCCGCGTCGGCACCGCCGCCGGCCTGGCTCCGGGCCTCTCGCCGCCGTTCGCGCTCGAGGAACGCCTGTTCGTACTTCACGCGGTCGCCTTCGCCAACCACCGCGCCGTTCACGCGCAGCGGACTGCGGATGAAGAAGCCGTCGCGCACGTACCAGGTGTAGTCGCGGCGTTCGCCCCACAGCGGCGTTCCCGCCGGTCCGCGCATCTCGACCTGTTCACGTTCGTCGAGCACGTACTGCTGCAGCTTCTTCCAGTTCGAGTCGCGGGTCTCGACCACCTGCCGCATGAACGCGTCGAGGTCTGTCTGCGCGTGCGGCGTGGCGGCGCCTGCCGTGAGGAGCGCCAGGGCAGCGCACAGCAGGAAGGGACGCAGCCGCGTGCGTGAAGAAGGTCCGGGTGGATGCATATGGTGGCGACCGTTTGACCCTATCAGACGCACTCCAAAACCATGAAGTTCCTCCGCGTTGATCGGCGACGCACACGCGGCCGCCAGCTGAACACTGCTACTATGTAAATCTAACGCGCGGCGCGCGCTTGCCCCGATGCCACATATCAAGAATCAACCGATGCACGTCTCGTCGTCGGAAGCGGTCACGAACAACGTGCGTGTCGAAGTGGAATCCCACTACGCGCCGGACCACTCCCAGCCGTTCCAGAGCCACTGGTTCTTCCACTACACGATCAAGATCACCAACGAGGGTGACGACACCGTGCAGTTGCTGAGCCGTCACTGGGTCATCACCGATGCCACCGGGCACACCGAAGAGGTGCGTGGTCCGGGCGTGGTCGGTGAGCAGCCGGTGCTGACGCCAGGCGAGTCGTTCACGTACACGTCGGGCTGCGCGCTCAAGACGTCGACTGGTGTCATGCGCGGCACCTACTCGATGGGGACCGAAGGCGGCGAACCGTTCGACGTCGAGATCGCGCACTTCGCCCTGCACGAACCCTACACGGTCCACTAGACCCGATCTCGCCGCCCTGAAGGGCGGCAGCGACGCCCTCCACCCGAGCCTGACGCCGCCCAACACTCTGGCGTACATGATGCAGAACCGTTCCCCAACGGCTTTTGTCCGTGTCCTACAAGGAGGGATCCATGCGTCGCTTTTCCTACCTCTCAGTGCCCGTATTTGTTGCTACCGCAGTTCTTGTACTCGCGTCGGCCACGCTCGGCGCGCAGCAGCCAGCCGAGACGTCAGCCTCAGCACCAGCCAGCGCCTGCTGCGGAAAAACCGGCACTGACGCGGTGAATCACGCGGCCGGGGGCGGCTGTTGCGGCACCATGGCGGCCAAGGCTGGGGCCGCGGCCGATCACGCCGAGCACCAGGCGGCGCCCGCGGCGAAGGCCGAAGCGAAGCCGATGGACCACGGCGCCGGATGCTGCGCCGGCATGAACCACGGAGCCGCGGCGAAGGCCGACGGCAAGGCCGCAGCCGGCTGCTGCGCGAACATGGCGATGGATCACACGGCAGCCAAGGCCGACGGCAAGGCCGCCGCAGGTTGCTGTGCCGGCATGAGCCACGGCGCGACCGCGAAGGCTGACGACAAGGCGGCCGGTGGTTGCTGCGCGAACATGAAGGCCGGCGACGCCGCCGACCCGCACGCCGGCCACACGGCGGACGCCAAGTAGCACTGACCGCTCGAGGTGAGCATTAGCCGAGCCGCGGCGTCACCAGCGACGCGGCCTGCTTCGCCCGCGCCCGCGCTTCGCCGGTATCGGCGCCGCGCGCCAGCGCCACCCCCATGCGACGCTTCCTGAAACTCTCGGGTTTGCCGAACAGGCGCACCTCGGTCTGCGGCACGGCCAGGGCGTCGGCGACGCCGTCGAACGCAATCGCTGTCGCGTCGAGTCCGCCGTAGATCACGGCGCTCGCTCCGGGCGCGCGCAGCGACGTGTCGACGGGCAGGCCGAGAATGGCCCGCGCGTGCAGCGCGAACTCGCTCTGTACCTGCGAGACCAGCGTCACGAGCCCGGTGTCGTGCGGACGCGGCGACACCTCCGAGAACCAGACCTCATCGCCCGATACGAACAGCTCGACGCCGAAGATGCCCACACCGCCAAGTGCCGACGTCACGGCACCGGCAATCTCGTGCGCCCGCGCCAGCGCCGGCGCACTCATCGCCTGCGGCTGCCAGCTCTCCACGTAGTCGCCGTCCACCTGCACGTGCCCGATCGGCTCGCAGAAATGCGTGCTGCCCGCGCGCACGGTGAGCAGGGTCACTTCGACATCGAACGACACCTGCCCCTCGACGATGACGCGCGGTTGCTTCACGCGTCCACCGGACAGCGCGTACGCCCACGCGCGCTCGACGTCGTCTGGTCCCGTCAGCCGGCTCTGCCCTTTCCCGGACGAGGACATGACCGGCTTCACGAAACACGGGTACCCGATCTTCCCGATTGCGCCGCGCAGCTCCTCGAGCGACGACGCAAATGCGTAGGGCGAGGTCGGCAACTGCAGCTCTTCGGCTGCCATCCGGCGAATGCGCTCGCGGTTCATCGTCGTGTGCGCCGCGAATGCGGTGGGAATGACGCGCGTCAGGCCGGCCGCCTCGATCCGCACGAGTTCGTCGGTGGCAATGGCCTCGATCTCGGGCACCAGCAGGTGCGGCCGTTCCCGCTCGACCAGCGCACGCAGTGCGGCGGCATCGGTCATATCGATGACATACGAGCGATGCGCCACCTGGTGTGCCGGTGCATGCGGGTAGCGATCGACCACGATCGTCTCGACCCCGAGCCGCTGCAGCTCGATCACCACTTCCTTGCCGAGCTCTCCTCCACCAAGGAACATCACGCGAAGGGCGGTGGGTGACAGCGGCGTACCGATGCGACTCATCTGATGACTCTCCGCGGACAGCATACACTTCGTGCAGGCAGCGGCCGGCCCGCATGCACGGACCCGTCCGCGAGAATTCGCGTCGGACTGCGACGAAGACAAAGGAGGGCGTGTGACGTTCAGGAACAGGACCGCGTGGGCAGTGACCGGAGCTGCACTGGTAGCGGCCATCGGCCTCTCGGCGCAGGCGCCGCAGCAGCCGTTCGGTGCGCTGGCGCCGCTGCCGGCCGCCGCGCCAGCCGCCACCTTCGACGTGTTCGAGAAGAGCATCGTCGACCTGCTGGCCGCGCAGCGCATCGGCACGGTCACGTCGCGCGACCTCGTGCAGAAGTACCTCGATCGCATTCGTGCGTACGACCAGGACGGTCCGACGCTGAACGCCATCATCACGCTCAACCCGCGGGCGCTCGACGAGGCCGCGGCGCTCGACGCCGAACGGCGTGCCGGACGCGTGCGCGGGCCGCTGCACGGCATTCCGATCGTGGTGAAGGACAACTACGCCACGGAGGACATGCCGACCACTGCTGGCTCGTCGGCGCTGGCCGGCTTCCAGACCGGACGCGACGCCTTCATGGTGAAGCGGTTGAAGGACGCGGGCGCGGTCATCATCGGCAAGACGAACCTGCACGAACTCGCCTACGGCATCACGTCCATCAGCTCCGCTGGCGGCCAGACGCGCAATCCGTACGACCCGACGCGTAACCCGGGCGGTTCGAGTGGCGGCACGGCGGCCGCGGTTGCGGCGAGCTTCGCCGCGGCGGGCATGGGCACCGACACCTGCGGCTCCATCCGCAATCCGGCCTCGGAGAACAACCTGTTCGGGCTGCGCGGCACGGCGGGGCTGTCGAGCCGCAGCGGCATCGTGCCGCTCGCGCATACGCAGGATATTGGCGGGCCACTGGCGCGCACGGTCACCGACCTCTACCTGATGCTCGACTACACCGTCGGGGTCGATCCGGCAGATTCCACGACGAGCGCGAGCGCCGAACACATTCCGCGCAGCTACAACGGCAGTGTGGGAGACGCCAGTCTTGGCGACGTCACCATCGGCGTGCTGACGCCGCTCTTCGGCACCGCGCCAGAAGACGAAGAGGCGGCGCGCATCGTCCGCACGGCGCTCGAGGATCTGCGCTCGCTCGGCGCCGGCATCGTCGAGGTGCCGTTCCCGGATCTCGAAGAACTGCTGCAGAACACCAGCGTCATCAACGCCGAGTTCAAATTCGACCTGCTCGACTTCCTGTCAGCCTATCCCTCCGCCCCGGTCCATTCGCTCACCGAGATCCTGTCGGGCGGGAAGTATCATCCGGCCGTCGAGAGCGTGTTGAAGCGCGCCGACCAGGTGACGGAGCGCCATTCGGCCGCCTACACAGCCACACTCGCCAGGCGCGATGATGTGCGCGACGCGGTGGCGACGCAGATGCGCCGCCAGAACATCACCGCATTCGTCTATCCCACACTGCGCCGCAAGCCGGCGTTGATTGGGCAACCGCAGGGGGGCTCGAACTGTCAGTTGAGCGCAACGACCGGCTATCCGGCGCTGAGCATGCCTGCGGGCTTCACCACTGACGGGCTCCCCATCGGCATGGAACTGCTGGGACAGCCGTGGAGTGAACCGACGCTGTTGAAGGTGGCCTACGCCTACGAGCGGCTCGTTGCTCCGCGGCGTGCGCCGAAGACGACGCCGTCGCTCATCGCCAGGTAGGGCGAACTGTTCGGGGCACGGGGTTGATGCGGGCGAAGAACTGCGCGCGTTCGAGCACGTCTCCCACAGCGTGCAGATCGTCCAGCGAGTACGGCGACAGCGAGGTCTGCCGTCCAGAGCGTCAGGACAAACGGATCAGCTGAAGCGGCATGGGATGTTCCGGGGTGTCGGCCGGGAACCGCCACTCGTCGGGATCGTCATCGGCATCGGGCCGATCGAACATGTTCACGAACATCGCGACAGGTTCTGCCGGCCGTGCCACACCCTGGGTGGCACGGCCGGCAGCACCGGGCTGGCCGGGCTCAGGTTCGTTCGCCATCGGTCCCCGCCCTCGGTGCTCAGACGTTGAGCGCGGCGAGTCCGGCGGCCGCCACCTGCGCGTCCTGGGTGGACAGCATGCCCGATACGCCGATGGCGCCGACCACCTGGCCGCCCACGACAATCGGCACGCCGCCTTCGAGCGCGGCCATGCCAGGCATGGTCGACAGGCGCAGGCCTGCGCCGCCAGCAGCCATTGCATCCTCGAAGATCTTCGTGGCGCGGCGGAACTTCACGGCGGTCATCGCCTTCGCGATCGACACGTCCATGCTCCCGAGTTGCGTGTGGTCGGCGCGCTGGAAGATCACCAGATGCGCGGTGCTGTCGACGATGGCAATCGCCATCGGCCAGTGGTGGGCGGCGGCTTCCTGCTCGGCCGCGGCCATGATGCGCTTGGCGACGTCGAGTGTGAGCGGCGCGCCGTAAGGCAGCGGCAGGCTCGTGGTCGGGGGCGGTGTCGTGGTCATAGGGAAACCTGACTGCTCTTTGGCGATGGGTGATGACAGACTGCGGGTTGTAGCGGGCTATTCCGGCCGGTGGAACGTTCTGATGGCGTCGAGGAACTCGTCGCCGAAGTCGGCGGCTTTCTTCGTGCCGACACCGTAGATGTCGCGCAGGTCGTCGACCGTGGACGGCCGGCGTTCGGCCATCTGCTGCAGCGTGGTGTCGTGGAAGATGACGTACGGCGGCACGCCGCGTTCGCGCGCGATGCGCGTGCGCACCTCGCGCAGCTTGTCGAACAGATTCGGGTCGCCGCCGAAGCTGGCGGCACCAGCCCCGCGCGTCCGGCTCTTGCCCTTCACCGGCACCTGCTCGCGGAACAGCGCGCACGTGCCGTCCCCCTTCAGCAGCGCCGCGCCCTGCGCCGTGAGTTTCAGAATCGGGTACGGCTCCCCTTCGCGGGCCAGCCAGCCGCCGGCCACGAGCTGTTCGATGTAGCCGCGCACCGCCGCCGGCGTTTCGTGTTTCAGCAGGCCGAAGGTGGACAGCTCGGCATGACCGTAGGCCACCACCTTCTCGTTCGCCTTGCCGAGCAGCACGTCGGCGACGTGGGCGAGTCCGTAGCGCTGGCTCACGCGCGCCACGCACGACAGCACCTTGCGGGCGACCGTCGTCGAGTCGTCAACCGCGTCCAGTTCCTTCAGGCACCAGTCGCAGGCGCCGCACTCCTGACGTGTCCAGGCTTGGCCGAAGTATTCGACGAGCGAACGGTGGCGGCAGTGCGTGCCCGCGGCATAGCGCTCCATGTCCCGCAGCAGGCCACGCGCGCTGTCGGTGAACTCGCCGTTCTGCTCGAGCATCTGCCGCCAGCGCACGAAGTCGGCGCCGGAGTAGATGAGCACACACTCCGCCGCCAGGCCGTCGCGGCCGGCGCGGCCGGCCTCCTGCTGGTAGTGCTCGGGCGAGCGCGGGGCGCTTGCATGAATGACGAAGCGCACGTTCGAGCGGTCGATGCCCATGCCGAACGCCACCGTCGCGACGATGATGTCGGCGCGCTCCTGCAGGAACGCTTCCTGGTGCTTCGCACGCATGGCGTCGGACAGGCCGGCGTGATACGGCAGCGCTTCGTGCCCTTCGCCGCGTAGCCACTCGGCCAGTTCCTCCACCTCGCGGCGCGAACCGCAGTAGACGATACACGACTCGCCGTCGTGCCGCGACAGGGTGACCTTGAGCGGCTTCTTCAGCGTGCCACGGCGAAGGACGCGGTAGACCAGGTTCGGCCGGTCGAACGAGCTGACGAGCACGAGCGGATCGTTCAGCCGGAGTTCG
>Ga0114974_10002276_pt1 | contig 14767 bp, 13 predicted proteins | sample S_130206_EF_Meta_FD_87318 | JGI IMG/M metagenome (GOLD analysis project Ga0114974, IMG submission 87318) | Freshwater microbial communities from Lake Simoncouche, Canada to study carbon cycling - S_130206_EF_MetaG | ecosystem: Environmental > Aquatic > Freshwater > Lake | place: Lake...
ACACTCAAAAAAGGATGTAGCAGAGCCGCCTTTAAGAAAGGTCTCTGCAACAACTTTCAGGCGATTGCCTTCAACGACGGAAAGACTCGTAAGAAGCTCTTTTTCAACTCCGTCAAGGAGCGCGAGGCATACTATAAGAAGCATCTCAAGGGCTATAAGAAGTTTAATCGCTATTCTGTGATGAGCACCCAATCAAAAACGCGGTCTATGTAGAATGCCGAGATCTAAGCACGTAAATCTTGAACCAATCATCCTCTCTGGCGATGATTTGGCCTATTGGGTTGCAAACTCTAAACTCATCGGTGGAATCTCCAATGGTGACGAGCCACTCATTCTGAAATACAATGATATGGTGCGTCCTCCTGGAGGCTCCCTAGACTGGCAGTTCTTTCGCGATCTCGTTGAGGGAAACAATGTCTTCTCGCTAGAATCTAGTGAGCGTAAGAATGTGGTGGCAAGAGCCGCCCGGTCTACGCCAAGACAGGTGAGTGGCATAGATGATATCATTGCCCGCGAGACCAGTATTAACGATATCGATTTCGACCGGTCGCAGGGATACAGCAGAGGGCAGGCCCTCACGTTTTTGGATTACCTGGGCTACAAGAGACCCGAGACGATGTTGGTATCACTCTTTAGAGATTTCGGTGAATCGAGCCCGGTCCTGGGTCATATGAATCCCTCTAGTCGTCGCAAGCCGGTTGCTACGAGACGTTCCCGGCCTCGCCCCCATCCTCGCGTCCATTCTCGGTATTATAGACGATCCCGCAACTCGAACGAAGTTAGCCTTTCCAGCCTTTCTAGAGATACCGAGGCTGAAAGACGTAATAATAGTCGCGAGTTTCGGAGTGAAGAGCTTGGTAGACATGCCGCAGCCGCTAAGAAGTTCCTCGGTCGTACGCTAGGAGGGCCTGGCTCGGCTAGGGGCACCCGGGCAGCGAAAAAGGCGCAGAGAGCTACGAAGCGCAGATAGAATGCGCGTTAGGCACGGGTCTAAACCAAAGCGCATTTAAAAATGCGCATTAGTCACCGACCCATGCGCATTTAAAATGCGCACGGGTCTAAGAACTAATCTCCATATACCAACAATGTGGTTGACCTCAGAACCGAACGATAAGTTACGTGCGCTTCTCGGGCCCCCTCCCCAAACACCCTGGGCAGCTCTTATTCCCCAGATTATCTTTTGGAGCTTCCGTCGTTTCTGCGTCGAGCATCTTTTGGACGCCGGCACGTCGGCCCTAGAGGAGTTCATATGGACGGACATGGCGGAGTTCATCGAAACCTACGGTCCGGCGAATCTTAATACCTCTGATTGGCTAACCCCGGAGCACGTGGACGAACTCGGTAGCTCTATAGAGGACTACAACCGCTTTTGCACCGATATTATCCAGGATTTTGATGCGGCGCTGATGGATGATAATGTGCCGGTTCAGAACGCCATCTCCGATTTACTCGACGGCCTTCATGTATTCATAGAGGATTGGCTGGGCCTGGGCCACCCTTTTATGATCTTCCCCGGACCCTTTGAGGATCCGGACGAGGTCAGCCCGAAGTTGGCGGAGCAGATTACGAAAAATATGGAGGACTTCTACGCTGGCATTCCTTTAAAGGAGGAGGCTATAGAGGCTGAGGCGCTGCCTGAGATTGTAGAGCCGGTGCCGCCGGCTTTCTTCAGGCGCACGCTTCGAGCCAATAGGGCCTTTACACCGAGTCGTATGAGCGGTTCGACGAGGCATAGGATAAGACAGGCAAAGCCTTAGCCTTAGCCGAACCCCCGCGGTAAGGCGCGCAAACAAAGCAACATCAGCCCCTATAGAGTGATGCTAGAGATTCTCGGCATCTTGGCAATCATATTCCTTATAATGGTCGTCTTTTACATGCAACGACATTCGGAAAACACCATCCTGCAAGTCGAGCAGTCGCAGGTGGAGGCACAGTTCGGCACCCTTCTAGAGGAGCGGCAGCCCATTGTCGTCCGAGGCTGCACGCCTCCAAAGGGGCTCTCGCGAGAGTCGCTGGAAAAGAGCACGCGTCTAGCCGCCTTTCCGATCGGCCAGCAGACACTGAGCCAGGTCCTATCGACTCCCCAAGCCCATCAAATGACCCAGGGCGAGCGCGACGATCTCGGACAGCAGCTCTCTCTTCCTATCTGGGCCACGCACACCTGGCTCCCCCTTTTCCAAGAATATTCCTGGATCGCGCCCCTCGTGGGATCTATTCGGGCCGAGGCGCTGATCGGTGGGCTAGGAATGACGAGGGCCAAGGCTCTCTATACCTGCCTCATTCCCACAGAGGGATCCTACATGGTCTCTCTTCTTTCGAAATCATCGGAGCCCTTTTTGCCGGCCGCCTGGGAGAGCCGCTACGTCACTTCTTTGACTTCCGATGACACTCCTCTAGTGGCCGACTTGAAATACATGGACATTGTGCTGAATCCTGGAAAGGCTCTGTGCATCCCGGCGCATATGATCTTTAGCGTGGAACCAAGGGTCCCCTTCTGTTCTGCCGCCATTATTGAGTATCATGAGCCCATTAGTTTACTAGCAAAGAGCCTTTAATATATCGTGTCGTGGGCGGATTTGAATCCAGCACAATACTTAATAAAATTGCCCCATTAATACTACCCTAAAAGCAGCATGTCCGACTCCGAAGACGATTCGATCTACGATGTCATGAAGGATCTGAAGCATAACATGCAGGTGATTCACGATGCTGCCGCGGCCATCGATATTCAGATGATCCCTCTCTACGAGCGCACCAAGTCGGAGACGACTGTTTGGATGTCGGAGCCTCTGAAGCCGACACCTGCAGTAAAGGCCTGGTGCAAGGCGCACTCGATCTCCGAGACACCGACCCTCGATGAGTTCACGGACGCCTGCTTCCGAGTCGCCATTAGTCTCGACTATGAATCCCGAATGGCCACCTTTCGGCGCGCGGATGCTGATGCGCTGTGGCAGGGCCAGCAGCGTATTAGTATCTACGATATGATCGAGCAGATTCCTGGGCTGTTCTCTTGAACCATCTAAATAGGCCTTATTAAGAACCTTATAGAATGTATCATATAAAGGTCAAGTCATACGACTCGGAGACCCCCCTCTATACGAAACTTCTGGGCGGCGATGATACTCTTTTTGTTCCCGAGGCCCGGGTGGCAAAGGACTATTTTAGAACGGGCCTCTATGAGGGTGGCTATATCGATTGGGCGTGCGATAACTTCGTCAAGCCCGAGAAGGAAGTTATCGATATAGGTGCGCACATTGGAATGTACACGGTGGCCATGGGAAAGGTCGCTAAACGCGTGCACAGTTTCGAGTGCTCTCCGAAGTCCTACAACTACTTGTGCTCGAACATCCTTCTACGGGATCTCAGTTACAAGGTGACGACCTATAATACGGCTTTGAGTAATACCAAGGGCACTACTAAATACTATATTCGGGATCCGAAGGATGGTGGAGGGAATGGAATATCCGGATTCGACGGAGATGCTAAGGTACCGACTATCGATGTTCCAATGGTGGAGCTCGATTCGTTTAATCTTACTAATATCGGTTTCATAAAGATCGACGTAGAGGGCCACGAAGAGTTTGTTCTGCGCGGCGCAGTCAAAACGCTGGAGGCCAATGGTTATCCGCCCATCCTTTTCGAGTCTTGGCCCGAAAGAATGAGCCATGTTCCCGCAAAGGAACTGCGGAAGAGTCTCTTTGGGTTTATTGAATCGCTCGGCTATGCTATAATCCAAGTGCAGGGCGGGACCGATGATATGTTTCTGGCGACTAAGAACTAGTGACATTTAGCGAACCATTTTCCAGATTTCCGAACGAGATCCGCATCAGTAGTGTGAGCCGTTTTTCCGCAAAGAAGAAAGCTAGAGACACGAGCATATCCCCACTGTTGCTGCGTGGCGCCCGGACGATGTCCAGTGCGCCAGGCCGCCATGCCACGATTGAAGCACTCTTTTATGTATTTGAGCGGCACCCCCGTGACCTTCGCGCGATCCTCTAGGGACTTGACACCCGGAAAGCGTCTTTCCCAGGTCGCCGAATAAGAGGACTTCTTTGTCTTTACCCCCTTATCTGTGGAGAAGCCCTTATAGGCGCTGCGATTCTTCCAGGACTTTGCCCCGAACTTTGCGATCTCCTTTTTACGCGTGGCCTGTGACTTACGACTCAAGCCCGCGTAGTATTTGTGAGGCTGCATTACTTTATCGAGATATATTTAAAGGCCGACGCGCGTACTAGTCTTGACGGTTGCCCACTTCTTCGGTTGCTTGCTGTTGGGCTTTTTGTTGGGATTGTTGTTAGGCTTGTTGGCCCCACTAGCCTTAACTGTCTTATTGTTATTCATCTTAGGCTTCGCGGCATTCTCCGCATTCTGTCTCTTCACGGCCGCATTCTCGGCAGCAATAATAGCGTTGATATTAGCCGAGGCGCCGTGCTTATAGACAACGCCCGCCCGACGAAGCTGCCTCCGCTCCTCATTGGCCGTCCGTGTCTTTCCTGTTAGAATCTTTAGGATAGCCTTAGAGCGAGTATTATTGGACATTCTATCTATATGTCGCAAAATTAACAATAGACGCTAATCTAATCCTCAGCATGGACGCCCTCAACCAAGAGCAGCGTCAGGCCGCCGACGCAGTTATAGAGGGCCAATCACTGTTTATAACGGGCCCAGGTGGTGTCGGCAAGTCCTTTCTCCTCCAGGCCCTCTATGACCACTTCCAACGCGACACCAAAACGCTGGCAATCACGGCCATGACGGGCTGCGCGGCCCTCCTCATCGGCCCCTACGCCAAGACCCTCCATTCATGGGCGGGCATTGGACTTGGACGCGGTCATCCGGATACCATTATCGCGGCCATCGTCAAGGATGGCAAGAAGAAGAAGCGTTGGCGCCAGACAGACATCCTGGTCATCGACGAAGTCTCGATGATGACGCCAGCCCTTTTGGAACTCCTGGACATCGTCGGCCGTCGCATCAGAAAAGTGGACAAGCCCTTCGGAGGTCTCCAGATGGTCTTTGTAGGGGACTTCTACCAACTCCCGCCGGTGTCAAAGGAGGGGCCTGCCTCCTTTGCCTTCACGAGCCCTCTTTGGCCACCGACGATGATCGAGCTGACGCAGATTCTTCGACAGAAGGATCCCGCCTTTCAGCAGATTCTCAATGAGGCCCGCAAGGGCGAGCTGAGCCCGGAGTCCTATGCGGTCCTAGAGACCCGGAAGACGATGGACTGGAAGCGCCAGGAGATCAAGCCGACGCTGCTGTTCACGAAAAACAACGATGTGAATGCCATCAATGAGAACCAGCTGGCGAAGCTGCCCGGAGATGAGGTTGCATTCACTGCAACGACGAAGGCCCCGCCCCGAATGCCGGCCCAGAACGTGCAGTGGGCCGTCGAGAAGCTGGACCGTGATGCCTCTTATGAACCAGTTCTCAAACTCAAGCTTCGGGCCCAGGTCATGCTGCTGAAGAATGTGTGCCGAGAGGACGTTGACGAAAAGGGCAAGATCTCAAAGGTCCCCATTCAAGGTCTCGTGAATGGTTCACGGGGCGTTGTGATGGGGTTCGCGCCAGACGGGAATCCGCTGGTCAAGTTCCTCAATGGCCCGCCGTATCCTGTGCGGATTATGCCGACGGCCTGGGAATCGGACGGGGATGAAAAGGAGCGCGTGACTCGAGAACAGATTCCTCTGCGGCTAGCATACGCCCTGACGATTCACAAGGCCCAGGGGGCGTCGCTGGATTCGGCTCTGATTGATGTGGGGCCTAGCACCTTCGAGTGCGGCCAGGCCTATGTCGCCTTGAGCCGCGTGCGGAGCCTGGAGGCCCTCTTCATCTACGAGATCTCACCTCGGGCCTTCAAGGCTCATCCGGCGGTTGTGGAGTTCTATGGCAGGCCACCCGGAGTTGGGGCTGCGGCTGGTGCGGAGTGTGACGTGGCGAGCGATGCGATTACCCCAGATGTAGACGATGATTCGGATCCTCTAAAGAATCTGGGCAAGGTCTGGTCCAAGAAGGAGATCGAGGATCTTCTTGCAGGCATCGCCGATAAAAAGACTCATAAGGAGCTTGCAGTTATACATCAACGCACACGGGGCGCGATTAAATCTAGGCTGCAGCAGCTGGCCGCAGTGTATAGTATGGAGGACAAGACTATAGAAGAGATCGAGAATATTACTGGCCTTGACTCAGGTATAATCACATATTCGATTGAAAAGTATGCATGGCAAATTGCAGCCGCAGAAAAGAAAAAGGCAGAAAGGGCACTCACAGTAAAGAAGGACCCGATGCGAAAGAGAGAAAGAGGGCAGAAGACGCTCATCGACTTCCTGCCTAGCTCCGCTGGCGAAGCTCCTCCAGACACGCCATGAACTCCGCCGATTCACTCTCTTTCCAGCTCTCTAAGTCGTAGCGCTCCCACGCACCGGTCAATGGGTTCACGATGCACGCCTTTTTTAGCTCGATAGGGATTGTCCCATGCCTGGCGAGGGCAACATAGGCGAGCACCTGGAGAAGATGCTTACAGTTTCCAGAGTCGCGCATGTCAACTGACTTTGTGGTTGTGCTGCACTTGATCTCGAGTAGGACTCCGTTTTCTGATACGATATCCGCCTCCCCCATAATGAGGCTGGCGGATTCGAGACATACATCCCCTTTGAAGGCGCCAGTGGCTCCTGTATCATGGAGGCAGCCGCGAAGGGTTTCTGCTCCAGAGGCTATATTTTGTATAACAAACCCCTGGAACCCTTTTGGCATTCCCATATATGTTCCAGGAGGGGCGTCAAGGGCCTGTATTTCGCCGATGGAGCCGCTAACATAGAAGTTCTTAAGCTGAGACATTATATATTCATCCTTGAGGCTTGGCTTAGCCGCCCTGCCAGACTTTAAGATTGTCCTCTCAATCCTTTGATATATCCCTTTGAAGGTGTCGGTGAGACCGTAGAAGCGCCCGGATTGCAGAGCCATGTAGCGAGAGGCTAAGAGGTATTGCTCTAAAGATGCAAGAGGCTTTCTATTTGCACTAGTAAAGTATGCATCTAGTTTTGCGAGTCGTGTAGAGATATTATCATATGCATCGAGTCGATGAAACTGCTTCTGATTATAATAGCATCCAACAAGCTCCACGACGACATCCTGAAATGTCTGTTTTCCGCAGAGCATTCTTTTCAGTTTCCAGTCGATGAATGTGCCAAAGGCCAGTTCGCGATTCCTACTCTTCATTTCATTATAGACGTCGAGGCAATTCATTGGCATACCCTCTACGCCAGTAGGTCGTATGTGCTCACTACATGCCCGAATACGATGGAAGAGATCCGGATGCTGTGAAAGGCGGCGAATAAGCTCTGTCACGCCAATCGGGCGCCGAGAGGCCGGATCCCAGTCCTTGGCATTCTCTCCCCAGAGAGTAACATCGAGGATATCGCTGATTCCTTCGCCCAGTTCGGCCAGCTTTCGATGCCGACCACCACCATTTGCGTTTGCAAAGATGTAGAGCTCCTCGGCCGCGCGCGTAATGGCCACATAGGTCAGATTCGTCTTTTCTGCATAGAAGGCCTCACAGTCCTCGGCTCCCTTTAGGGAATATATGTAATCGCTCATGTCGATCAGGGCCACGATGTCCCATTCGAGCCCCTTTGAGGAGTGGATCGTAGAGAACTGCACTGGCGAGTCAGCGGCCTTTGGATCATATACGAAGGACACTGTGGAGCATGTCTCATCCTCTTTTGCAATCTTATGAAGGTCGAGGGTATATCCACGCTCCTTGGAGTATTGGCGTAGAAGGGCCATGATAAACTCGAAGGTCATGCATTTCGTGATAGGAAAGATGAGAACGGCCGACTTTGACTCCGCCTTGGCTCGAAGGAGAATAGGGAGAAGAGCTTGCGCAACGAGCTCTTCGTATTCGCCGATCCCCTTTCCAGGATTGATGGCGAACTCGTAGTATTTCGGCTTAGGGCCTTCTACGGCAGCGGGCGCGGGCAACATAGGAAGAATATGGCCATCTCTGATTTCTTCTCTAAAGATTGTATTCACGACTTTAAGAATGGCCTTTGTGCTGCGAAAGTTTGTAGTGAGAGTGAAGGTCTGTAGATCAGGGCAGACCTCGTCGATCTTGGTGCGAAGAAACTCGTTGGATGTTCCGCGAAAGCGGTAGATGTTTTGGGCAAGATCGCCGATGGCTATTACGCGGAGGGACGGCTTAATCTGCTTGAAGAGGGAGATGAACTCGAACTGGATCTCATCCAGGTCTTGGAACTCGTCGACGATCAGTATCTTATAGCCAAGCAGGATCTTTATGATGGCCGGATCGCGCTTGCGAACGAGTTCCATGAAATCGGCGACCCACTTTTCCATTCGGGCGTCATAGAGGCCATCGTTTGAGGAGGGTCGAAGCTGTGCGGCAAATAGCATTCTATACATCATGGAATGGAAGGTGCCGCAGAGGATGTTCACCATATGACCGATGACGCGCTTCACGCGGTTCCTGATCTGATCAGCCGCGAAGCGCGTGAAAGTGATGAAGCAGATTTCTTCTGGGGCACAGCGACCCGAGTCGATCTCGTCGCGCACCTTTTGGGCCATGGTAGTAGTCTTTCCAGATCCGGCGGCGGCGAGGATACGTATTGAACCGGTGTTGCAGGCCAGAATCTGGCGCTGTTCATCGGTATACTGCATTGGATGCATGTGGCGTTGATGGTGTTTTAGGGCAATTTTGTAGGTGTTATTAAAATTGATGCATGGCCTATATTACATATTGATACAGTATGGGATATATCTATGGCGTTCGATATATCGGCAATAGAGAAGGTCTTTCTGAACGTAGCACCAATAATCTTTGTAGGAAGTGGTGCTATATTGGTCAAGCAGTAGATTTCCAACGACGGTGGAATGCCGAAAAACGGGCAGGGAAAACACTAGAAAGGGATTGCCCCAAGTTCTATGATACACTCCGTTCATTTGGCGTTGAGAACTTTGTATGGGAAGTTCTTGTAATCGTTCCAGATGAAGATATGGATACCATTGAAGATGACTATATTGTTAAATATAGCCTTTCGCCAAATGGGCTAAATCTTAGACGCGGTGGTAAAAGGGGTAAGTATACCCAAGAACTAAGAGATAAAACATCTATGGCTCAAAAGAAGCGCTTTGAGTCTGTAGAAGCTAGGCAGAAAAACCGAGAAGCTCAGAAGCTGGCATATGCGAATCCAGAACTCCGTGCTTCGCATCGGAGTATACGCCTTGCATGGCTACAAACAGCTGCAGGCATTGCTAATAGGAATGCTCATTCTGATTATATGAAAAATCGTTCTGATAAGAAGGTTCAGCAACAAGCGGGTTCATTAAAGGCATTCTACCAAACACCTGAGGGTAAAGCCCATGCTGCTGCGCATGCAGTCTCGCATTCAGCCATAATGAAAGCCTCTCCCAAAGCTCAGGCTCACATGAAGAAGTTAAATGAACTTCTTGCAGAGCGTCGCAAAAATAAGCCTCCAGTTATTCGTAGGTGTGATTTATGTGATCATACCTTTAAAACTAATGGTCATCTTAAGAGACATTATCAAAGTAAGAAGCATCAGGATAACACCGCGCCTTGAACGCATCCATATTCTCTGTGCCCATCGCCAGATTACACGAACCGCAAACCGGTCTCATATTACTGGCAGTATCAGCGCCACCATTGGCATGCGACTCAATATGACCCGCGTGCCAATCGTCGAAGACATCTAACTCCTTTTTACAGCAGAAGCATGAGCCTTTAGTCGATGTGCCAAAATGATTAGCCCAAGCCTCGCCGCGAATCTTCTTAGGGATTGCTCGGCGCGGAGCCTTTGCACTGCTTACATTCGCAGTGGCTGCATTCACCTTTGGAACTGCCAGCTTCGCCTTCACGATTTCCTGGAACGATGTGCAAGCGTCGTGATTTGACATGGTGAACCACATATAGTGATCTTTGAATGCACTATTATCCGCCCACGTATTAACTTGATATATTTCTTGAAGAGAGTTGTAACAGGCACTAGCCATCTTATCAGCTTCAATCTGCCGCATCAGCCATGTCATAAGTGGCTGTAAGATTTGAATTCTAGTATTTCTATCATTTGCACACAGCATCTTCTTGAACTTGATCGAGGGCGTTGGCATTATGGTAATGTCTTCAGCTACGTTGGGTATGTTCAATTTTATTTTTATCAAGTAAATTAAAAATAACCTTTAGAGGTGCCCCCTCTCCCTTACTAGAGCTCACTGCCGCCGACGCAGCCGCCGCTCCAGCCGCAAAACCGCTCCAATACAGATGGCGGCCAGAACAACAATCGGCAGGGCGACGCACAAGATGATTATTGAGAGATCCATGGGTAACTATTTTTCAGTCAGCCTACTCGTCAATTTTTTACGCGGCTCTGGCGACTCGAGGCCGCCGCATAAGGAATGCGACGATAATGCATGCAGACAGCATAATAAAACCAGGAAGTGCGGCAACGATGATGAATAGGGGGTCCATTCGGGTGCCTTATTCAAAGCCAGGCCGTTTATCAATTTTAAACCAATCCCATTTTACTTAACCGCAGTGTAAAATTAATAAGCGAACTCTCGTAGACTCCCGCAACATGACCCAGGAAGTCGCCGACTTCGATGAACTCTTTGACGACTGTTACTCTGATCCAGACAATCGCGAAGCCTTCAAGGGCCACATTGAAGCCCTTGAGTTAGAGGGACTCATAGTCGCTCTAAAAGAGGGTGATCGCGCCCTCTGGACCGCAAAGGCCGGCCTCACCTGGGACGCCATCAGCCATCTCGCATGCCCGATCAAGAAGAGGATTCTGACCTACTTAATCGAGGATCCGCGCTCCTTCTTCATTCTCTTCAACACCCAAAAGGGAAAGCTCGGACTCGTCTGTAAGGAGATCAGCCGCTGGCTATCCAGGCCCGAACGCATCGTCGGCTTCCTCTTCCTTGACAACAATAAGGACCTGGCCGAACAGTCGCTCCAGGCCATGCGCGACCGCCTAAGCGCCGCCGGCTTCCAGCCCTTCCTCCTCTCTTCGGCCTCCAAGGATACTAAGGACGGCATCACCCACTATATCGACGCCTACGAGTTCAATGCCCACTATAAGATTCCCGTAATCCTCGCCCTCGCCAATCCGAAGCAGGCAACCAAGGTCGCCGGATTCATGAGCGGCATCCTCGAAAAGGTGGCCAGCGGCTCCAAACTCCGCTATGGCGTCCTCTTCGACGAGGCCGACGCCATCTACCCTCCTCTCCGTGCCACTCTGAAACCCTATTTGATCGACAACACGAAGGCACTTCACCGGCTCGGCTGGATCAGTGCCACCGAGGGATCCCTCTTGGATGAGGAGTTCCCCGAGTGCGCCAGTGCGCACCAGCAGCAGGAGGCCATCGACCCCGTCGACGAGGCCAACTACCGCGCCTTTCACTTACCGGGCGCCAAGGAGCATCTTCTAAAGATCGAGGGCCGCGAGTCGAATAACGCCATTGCCGCGAAACTCCTTTCAGAGCCGCATTTCAAGCGGACCATTACAACGGTGAGCGGCCCCTATACCCCAAAGATCATCGTGAACTCCGACGGCCAGGTGGCCCATATGGAGACCTTTGCATACAGCTGCGTGGCCAACGGCTTCTACGCCCTCACCTATAACCAGACGGGTATCAAGCTATATACCAAGGCGCATCCGGGCGAGCCGACCGTCTACAAGACGAAGGGGAAGCGCTTCAATGAGCTCCTCTTCTATATCTTTGAGAAGAACGGGATCTGGGACAAGCCGGCGCTCATCATTGGCCGCAGAAAGATCGACCGCGGCCTAGGTTTCCACTATGTGCCAAGGCTCGGCGCCCAGCCGAGGATCATCGAAGGAAAGGAGGGTCCCCTCCAGACCGACGGGGTCAATGGCCTTGTCTGGACTGACCTGATTCTCGGCAAGATCGATGATAAGTCCCGAGCCACCCAGAAGGCTGGGCGCGGCGCGGGCATTATTGGGCACTCGCCCCAGTGGCCGGGCGAGATTCATTACTGGATGCACGCCGACACTGCGAAGCTCGTGCGGGCTCATAATGAGACGGTCGACCAGGTCAATAAGATCGTTGGCTCAAACTCGGCCCTGCAGGCCACGACGCGCGCGACGGCCATCGTGGCCGCCCAGAACACTACAACACAAAAGAATCACGAGGTCGATCCCAACACCTTCCGCGTCTTTCGCGAAGAGGCTGCCGCTCGCGGATTCTGTCAGGCCATGGGCTATGAGTTCCGTAAGCCGCAGCTGACGCGGGCTGGACCGGGCGCTGGCTTTTGTAAGACTTCTCTTAAGCGCGAGGCAGAAATCGTCTATATTATTGATGCCATTAAGAAGATTCATACGCTAACGAACGGGGATGGTAAACCTCGAACGCTGGTCCCCTGTTACACGTCGGTAACCGACTCGGCCACTCTCCGTTACGTGATTAAGATTCATGCGACTGATCCGCGCTTACAGGCAGCCGATACCGCCTTTCCCTCCATCCCCGTGCCCCAGACAGGATCTTTAGAGGGCGTTTAACTCCCCCCGAAAAAACCCCCGGTTCGAACAAAATTTACACCCCGGAAATCTTCGAACCTCCATAAAAATGGCAAACCAGGAAGTCGCCGATTTCGATGAGCTCTTCGATGACTGCTATCCCGAGGGCGATGATAAGCGCGAGTCTTTCTCCAATGAGATCGAGGCCCTGGCCCTCGAGGGCCTCCTTCTCACGCTTACGGAGGGTGATCGTATCCTCTATCACGCCCGCCCCGGCCTCGACTGGGACTCCATCAGCCATCTCGCATGCCCGATCAAGAAGAAGATTCTCTGCTACTTGATCGAGGACCCGAAGTCCTTCTTCATCCTCTTCAACACGCAAAAGGGAAAGCTCGGGCTGATCTGCAAGGAGATTGGGCGATGGCTTACCCGATCCGAGCGCGTCGTCGGCTTCCTCTTCCTCGACAACAACAAGGATCTGGCCGAGCAGTCGCTGCAGGCCATGTGCGATCGCCTGGCGGCCGCCGGCTTCAAGCCCTTCCTGCTCTCCTCGGCCTCCAAGGACACGGTTGAGAATATCAAGTACTACATCGACGCCTACGAGTTCAACCCGGACTACAAGATCCCTGTCATCCTCGCCCTTGCGAACCCGAAGCAGGCCACCAAGGTCGCCGGCTTCATGCGCGGCGTTCACGAGAAGGTGGCCCGTGGGTCGAAGCTCCGCAATGGGGTCATCTTCGACGAGGCCGACGCCATCTATCCGGAGCTGCGGGCCATCCTCAAGCCCTACCTCGTCGACGACACGACGGCCCTGCACCGGCTCGGCTGGGTCAGCGCCACGGAGGGTTCTCTTCTCGATGAGGAGTTTCCCGAGTGCTCCAATGCACACCAGCAGCAGGAGGTCATCGATCCCGTTGACGAGGCCAACTACCGCGCCTTTCACTTACCGGGTGCCAAACAGCATGACATGGAGATCGATCGGCGCGACTCTAATAACGTCACGGCCATGAAGCTGCTTATGGATAATGCGGCGCACTTCAAGCGGGATATTATTCTCCGCGATGGCTCGATCTATAAGCCAAAGATGATCGTGAACTCCGACGGCCGGAACGATCACATGGAGGCCTTTGCGTACCAGTGTGTCACAGAGGAGATCTACGCCGTCACCTACAACCAGACGGGCATCAAGGTCTACAAGCGTCGCGCCCCCTATGCCCCCGTACTCTACAAGACGAAGGGGAAGCGCTTCAATGAGCTCCTCTTCTACATCTTCGAGAAGCAGGGGCTCTGGGACAAGCCGTGTGTCATTATTGGGCGCCGAAAGATCGATCGCGGGCTCGGTTTCCATTATGTGCCTCGCCTGGGCGCTCTACCGAAGATCATTGACGGCAAGGACGGTCCTCTTCAGACCGACGGCATCAAGGGACTCGTGTGGACGGATCTCATTCTCGGTCGCATTGATAACCGGGCGCGCGCGGCCCAGAAGTCTGGGCGGGGCGCCGGGATCATCGGGCACTCGCCCCAGTGGCCTGGTGAGATCCACTATTGGATGCACAAGGAGACGGCGCGTATCGTTAAACTTCACAATCAGACCGTGGACCAGGTGAATGAGATCGTCGGCTCTAATACCGCCCTGCAGGCCAAGGTGCGGGCGACGGCCATCGTGCGCGCCGCCCAACCGGCTCCGAATAATCACGAGGTCGACCCGAACACCTTTCGCGTCTTTCGGACTGAGGCGGCCACGCGCGGTTTCTGCCAGGCCATGGGCTACGCCTTCTCGCGGCCGCAGGAGCGGAGCAAGACGCCGGCCGGCTTCTTCCAGACGTCGTTGAACCGGGCGCGCGCAGTGGTGTCACTGCTCGATGCTATCAAGAAGGTGCCGACGCAGTATGGCGGTGCTGCAGCCGCAGGCGATGCTGCCAGAGCCTGGCGCACCTACATTCCTTGTTACAAGTCTCTCGCGGACAATACGAGCCTCCGTTTCGTGGTTATTGTTCGCTGGAAGGAGGACAAGACGCCGGAGGATCCGGTCCGCCTGGCCCAGGCGGATGCGGCCTTCCCGTCGATCCCCGTGCCTGTTACGGGGCCGCTCGATGCCGTTTAGGGCATCCAAAACTAATAAAATTGTCCCAGGCGACCCATTAAACATTTTTTACCAGCTATTTCTGTTACACCAAGACAGATCAAATCCCGGATGGCCGACTCTATTTCCATGTCACAGGCCCCCCAGAAGATTCCGCGCAGTAAGACCCCTGGCTCCTCTC
>Ga0114974_10002278_pt1 | contig 14766 bp, 13 predicted proteins | sample S_130206_EF_Meta_FD_87318 | JGI IMG/M metagenome (GOLD analysis project Ga0114974, IMG submission 87318) | Freshwater microbial communities from Lake Simoncouche, Canada to study carbon cycling - S_130206_EF_MetaG | ecosystem: Environmental > Aquatic > Freshwater > Lake | place: Lake...
AGAAAGAAATTTAAGATTTAAAGAAATACCAACATTATCTGAATCAGGATTACCTGGCTTTGAAGCAGCTGGGGGTTGGACAGGCGTTTGTGCTCCTCATAAAACGCCAAAGGAAAAGATTGCAAAATTAAATACCTATATTAATATAATTTCCTCAGCTGAGGAAAATCAACGAAAATTTCTCGCATTAGGTTATGAAATTTTTCCGTCATTAACACCAGAAGATTTCTCTAATAAAATAAAAAAAGAAGTTATTAAATGGTCTAAAGTTATTAATGACTTTAACATCAAACCAGAATAATCTACTCACATTAAATCAATAAAAAAATTAATGAAAACAATAATAGACACATAAAACATAAAAAAATTATATAAAAAATTTTTTAATTAAAAAGGTAATATTTTATGAAGAAAAATAGTTCAACTGTAAATTTACGTGAAAGAGTTAAATCTCCACCTTCACAATCTCTTGTAGATGCTTATTACGAGCCAAGCGTAACATCAGCAATTCGCTATCAATTTTCTCATGAAATGAGAATACATCTTGCGCACTCATTGATGCTTGAAAAATGTAAAATAGTACCTAAAAAAGACATATTAAAAATTATTAATGCGATATTAAAGCTTCAAAAAAACGGCCCTAGTGAATTAGAGATTAATTATAAGCAAGAAGATTTATATTCTTATGTAGAAACGTATCTTATTAAAATTTTAGGCCCTGATATAGGTGGGAAGCTTCATACTGCGAGAAGTAGAAATGATTTAAATATTACTAGTTGGAGATTGGCTCTTAGAGATGAGTTAATATTTTTATTAAATAGATTAAACGATTTTCGAGAAACCATAATAAATTCTTCTGAATTATACTCAGAAACAATTATGCCTGGATATACACATTCGCAACATGCTCAACCGATTACCTTTGGATATTACTTATTATCGTTATACGACATAATAACAAGAGATTATTTGAGAATAAAAGCTGCATTAAAAAATACTAATTGCAGTCCATTAGGAGCAGGTGCATTATGCACGACAGGTTTCAATATAGATCGTGAATTAACAAAAAAATTATTAGGTTTTGATGCATTGCTTGAGATAGCATACGATGGCGTATCGTCTCGCGACGACTTACATGAGGCAGTTTCAAGCTTAACTGTACTTATGACAAATTTGTCTAGATTCGCATTTGATCTACAATCTTGGAACACAATGGAATTTGGAATGATTGAACTTGCCGACGAGTTCTCAAGTGTTTCTAGTATCATGCCACAGAAAAAAAATCCACAAGCACTTGAATATGTAAAATCAGCAACTGGTTATGTAACAGGAGCTCTAATTACAGTTCTTAGTTGCAGTAAAAATACATCATTAAGTGATGTAAATGATGGAGTAACTGCTATTAATGTTCCTGCAATGGAGGCGTGCAAGCGCACATATAACTCACTTAGTGTTTTAACAGGCGTAGTTAAAACCCTAAAAATTAATTCAACCCGAATGAAATATTTAGCAGAGATTGGTTTTGGTAGTGCAACAGAACTTGCAGATGTCATCGTTAGAGAGTCAGGAATATCTTTTAGATTGGCGCACAATATTGTTAGTTTAGTTGTTAGAGAGGCCATTCTTAAAAATAAAACAGCTTTGTCAATTACGGCATCAGATATTAACAATGCAGCACTATTATTATTCAATAAGAAAATTAAAATTGAAAAGAAAGTAATCCAGAATGCCTTAAATCCAGAAAAAAATATAAAGTTAAGGAAAGTTGTAGGTGGGCCTGCAAATGTGAAAACGATGGCAATAAAAAGAAAGAAATTTTTATATTCCGATATAAAAGAAAACAACAAGCTTGAGAAAAAAATAGAAGAATCTAATAAAAATTTACAACTGTTATCAATAAATATTTTAAAAAAATAGGAAAAGTAATGAAGAATAAAATACATACAAATTTATTTCTAAAAATTATATTTTCCACGCTTTACTTAACTATAAGTTCATTATGCTTTGGACAATCTTATCCAAGTGGACCGATAAGGTTGCTTGTGCCATATCCGCCCGGTGGTAGTAGTGATGTAATTATAAGACCGCTTACTCCAGCATTATCAACCAGATTAGGAAAGCAAATAGTAGTAGATAATCGTGGCGGCGCTGGCGGTAATATCGCAATGGAAATCGCATCAAAAGCATCCCCAGATGGGTATACATTGGTATTTGCATTGGCAGCTCAGGCCGCATCAAACCTTAGTATGTATAAAAACTTACCATATCATCCTGATCGTGATTTTGCTGCGATATCTTTACTAGGAGCCGCACCATACTTACTGGAAGTACATGCAAATTTACCTGTCCATAGTACTCAAGAATTAATTACATTAGCAAAAACCAAACCTGGACAAATTAACTATTGGTCATCTGGTAATGGAAGCGCACCTCATCTATCAATGGAGCTATTTAAATCAATGGCTGGAGTGAATTTGGCTCATATACCATATAAAGGTGGTGGCCCAGCATATCCAGACTTTATTGCGGGAAGAACACAAGTAACATTTACTTCATACGGGTCTTCATATCAACATGTAAAATCAGGTAGCCTAAGAATTTTAGCTGTTTCCACAGTAAATCGTTCAAAAGCATTACCGGATGTTCCAACTGTTTCTGAATCAGGAATTCCTGGATATGACTCTAGTGTTTGGTATGCGTTATTAGCTCCCAGAAATACACCCAAAAATATTATTTTTAAGTTAAATCATGAAGTTAAGACTGCTATGACGACCCCTGAAATGGTAGAGCGACTCAATTCACAAGCTTTAGAAGTGATCGCATCATCTCCCGAGTATCTTTCAAAGTATATAAAATCTGAAATTATAAAATGGGCTGGTGTAGTTAAACGTTCAGGTGCAACAATTGACTAACAACTATATCTAATACTTAAAAATCATTAGAAAAGATAGAGCGATTATATGGAAGTCACAAAAATATTATCTGAATTTGCTATAAATCCCTCATTCAACTTCATGACTGCTAATTTGGCAGAATCAATAATTAAAAAATTCATTGATACTATTGGAATTACAATTGCCGGTGCAGATTCACCAGCTAGTAAAATAATTAGAGAAAGTGTTATGAATGATGGTTGTATTGGAGGGGCATCAATAATAGGAACGTCTGAACGAAACTCAATAATTCATGCTGGTTTTATAAATGGCGTTAGCGCACATGCGTTAGAGTATGATGATTTAACACCAGACATTACTCATTTAAGCTCTTCTTTAGTTCCAGGTTGTTTAGCTGTATCTGAATCATTAGATTCAACTGGTAAACAATTAGTAGAGTCATTTGCGATTGGCTTTGAAATTGCAGGAAGAATAAGTCTTGGAATGAAATCACTAGCTATGCTTGACAGGGGTTTTCATACCCCAGGTATGATTGGTGGACTTGGCGTTACAATTGCCTCAAGTCGGCTAATGGGGTTAGATTCTATGGCTATGCGAATGGCAATTGGATTGATGTCTTCGTCTGGAGTTGGCATCAGAAAAAATGTAGGTTCTGCAGGGAAAGCATTTCACATAGGTAACGGTGTGCGAGCTGGGTTACAAGCATCTACACTAGCAAGATATGGATATGAGGTAGATCCAGATTCAATCGAGGGGATTAACGAAGGGCATGGACATCAACGTTTTGGTTTGCTTGAAAGCTATGCTGGAAATGGAAACTACAATCTTTCTAAAATCATTGAAGGTTTAGGTGGGGAATTTATATTAACGCAAATACCAACTATGGTAAGAATGCATCCATGTTCTACAGTTATTTGCGTCGCAATTGATGGAATAATAGAATTAACAAATAAATACAATTTACAAGATAGTGATGTAGATACAATAGATGTGTTCTGCCATCCAAGATTACTTATGATTGCTCCTTACAGTGAGCCCGTTGATAGTTACAGAGCGAAATTCTGTCCAGCTTATGTAATTGCTGCTGCATTGATTGAAAAAGAAATTGGACTTGCACAATTCAAAAATGAAAGTCTAAATAACCAGAGAATCTTGGCTTTAATGAAACGCATCAAGATGATAGCTCGAAATGACATTAAAGAGGATCATGGGTGGTGCAATGGACGCGACAATTGGTGCTCTGTTACATTAAAAATTAAAAAAAATGATGGGGTAGTTATAAGCGAACACTTTTCTCAAGCAAAAGGATGGCCTGTAAGACCAGTATCGTGGGATGATTTACGAATGAAATTTGAAGAGTGTACTGAAGGAGTTTTATCAAAAATTCAAATTCAAACATCAATTTCAATGATCAGAGACCTACCAGAATTAAAATCAACTAGAGAGTTAATTGCCCAATTTGTTACTAAAAATAATAAGTAAATCTATTGAAATTTATTTCATAAATATTAAATTGCTAATCAACCCTAGCGCCAGAGATACGAACAACATTTGACCACTTTGCGACTTCATTTTTTACATGCTTGCTAAAATCAAGAGGATTACTAGCGACAATTTCTACACCTTGTGCTATTATTTTTTGACTTACATCAGGTGATTTAACAGTGTTAACTAATGATAAATATAAAATATCAACAATTACCTTAGGCATATTCGATGGGCCAAGAATTCCTGCCCATAATGCAACTTCATAGCCACTAATTCCAGATTCCATAATAGTTGGAATTTCAGATGTGGCGACAGTACGACTCTTACCTGTACTAGCTATTGCTATTAGCTTTCCACTTTTTACATGAGGTAATGCTGATAGTAAGTTATTAAATAACATATTCACTTGTGAACTAATCAAATCTGTCAATGCGGGTGCCGCCCCTTTGTATGGAACATGAGTTAACTGAATTCCGGTTATAGACTTAAGAAGTTCTCCAGCTAGATGGCTAGCATTACCACTACCAGATGACGCAAATGTATATTTAGCAGGATTTGCTCGGGCAGCAGAAATAAGTTCATTAATAGATCTAAATGGCACGGATGGATGAGCAACTAATAATAATTGACTTGATGTCAATTGAGATATTGCAGTTAAATCTCTTATAGGATTGTAAGTTACATTTTTATACAAACTAGGATTAACTGCCACAGGTCCATCATTACCAAAAAGTAGTGTATATCCATCCGGCAAGGACTTTACAACAGTCTCGACCCCAATACTTCCACCAGCTCCACCTCGGTTATCTATAACAATCTGGCGATTAAATGCACGAGTTAATCCTGGAGCAATATATCTAGCTAATGAATCTGCAGGCCCTCCAGGAGGATAAGGTACAACAAGTCTAATTGGCCTCACAGGGTATATTTCTGCATTTGCAAAGGCAATTAAAGAAAAACTAACTAATGCATACTGAAAATATCGATTCATAAGTTTTAGTTTAAGCATATTTAAAAAATTCTAATATTCAAATTTTATTTGAGATTTATCAGCAACTGATTGCCAATGCATAATTTCAGATTGAATATGTTGTGACAGTTTTGTTGAACTTTGATATTTAATTTCAATACCTAATTGCGTTACTTTCTCTTTATATTCATTATTTTGAATTACTTTTAAAATAGTTTGATCTAGTAAACTAACAATAGCATTGTCAGTGTTAGCCGGAAGCACCAAGCAATGCCAAACAGAAATATCAAGACCAAACAACCCCTGCTCTGACAAAGTAGGAATTTCACTAGCTAATAATGATCTTTTATCAGATGTAACTGCTATAGCTTTTGCTTTACCCGACAACACTAAAGGATAAGATGTAGCTATAGGATTAACCATAACGTCAATTTGTCCACTAAGAAAATCTCTATTGGCGTCACCAGTCCCTTTATAAGGTATTGGTAACATCCGCATGCCTGTTACATAGTTAATAAATTCAGTTGCTAATTGAGCTGAACTTGATGAAGATGCGTAAAAGTAACTAGAAGAACTTTTCTTGGAGATTGCAATTAAGTCTTTTAAATTATTAATAGACGAAGAAGGCTTAATTATTAACAACCAAGGCATAGCGCCAAACATAGCAATTGGTTTAAAACTTTTAATTGGATCATATGATAAGGATTTAAAAGTAACCCTATTAATCGCCAAGGTAGAACTACTTCCATGCAATATAGTGTAACCATCTGGTTTTGCGTTTGCCACAATTTCTGCGCCAAGAATTCCACTTGCTGCTGACTTATTGTCAATAATTATCTGCCTTTCAAGATGGGATGACATAAATTGGGCTGTCAATCGGCTTAGTATGTCAGTCGCACCACCAATAGGAAATGGTACAATTATTTTTAATGGCTTATTAGGATAATTAATGTCTAAAGCGAATGAAAATTTATTTATTCCAAAGCAAAATAATATCAAAAGAAATATAATAGTTCTCATCGAATTAATTCCTTAAAAACTTTAAACTTAAAAATGAAAAAATTAATTTCAATTATTGCATATACAACATTAACAATAATTACTTCAACACTTGCACAAGAATATCCTACAAAATCTATACGTATAATTGTTCCATATTCACCTGGTGGCGGATTAGATGTTGTTGGTAGGCCTTTAGCACAGAAGCTTTCCGATCAATTTAATCAACCTATTACTTTAGAAAATAGACCTGGTGCGGGAACAACAATAGGTACTAACTTTGTTGCAAAGTCCTCACCTGATGGCTATACATTACTACTTACTTTATCTGCATTAACTATAGGCCCGAGCATATACCCCAATCTACCATATGATCCAATAAAAGATTTCCAACCTATAGTATGGATAGGTACATCCTCATATATTTTATCTACACACCCCTCAGTTCCAGTTCAGACAATTAACGATCTAATTAAGTTATCTAAAAGGATGCCGAACAAGTTAAATTACTCTTCCCCAGGTAATGGAACTGACCCTCATATGGCTACAGAACTATTTAAAATGCTAACCGGAAGTAAGCTTGTTCATATTCCATACAGTGGCGGCAGCCAAGCAGCTACATCAGTTATAGCTGGTCAAGTAGACCTTACATTCCTACCAACATCCTTAGGTATTCCTTTTATTAAATCTTCTAAATTAAGAGCAATTGCGATTAGTACACTTAAGAGATCTCAACAACTTCCTGACTTACCAACAATCGATGAATCAGGTGCAAAGGGATTTTCAGCTGAGGCCTGGTCGGGAATATTAGCTCCTGCAAAAACACCGAATAATATCGTGAATAAACTTAACACTAACATTCAAAAAATAATTGCTACAAATGAATATAAGAACTTACTTGAAAGCCGAATGGTTGAAATTGTAGGCAGTAATGTTGATAAATTCTCAAATAGAATTCGAGATGATGTGACAAAATGGAAAAAAGTATCAAAAGAGATGTCTATAAATTCATTGGAGTAACTTCATAAACTCTTTATAAGTATGCCCTTTTATGAGATGTGATTTGTTCTTTTATACGGTATGGTTGAGTGCCCTTTACAACGACTCTATGCATAAGACGCCTAGATAATGGGTTAAACGCATTCCGTTTGTGCATTACGCATCTATTGTCCCACATTAATAAATCGCCTGGTTTCCACTGATGAAACCATTCCAATTCAGGCTTAGTAGCGTAACTCCATAATGTATCTAATAACTCCTCAGATTCATTAACTTCCATCCCAACAATATAAGATTTAATTCTTCTGCCTAAAAACAAGCAGTTTTTCTTTGTATTTGGATGAGTGCGAACTAGAGGATGTATTGCTCCTGGACTAGAGCGGAGGTCATCAGATGCATCTATAAATTGTTTTCTTAAGTAACCAGCTGCATCAATTGTTGCATCATGCTTTAACATTAAGCCATCAATCTGATTCTTAATAGAAGATGGCAAAATATCGTAAGCAAGATACATATTATTAAAACCAGTATCTCCCCCTTCTTTTGGCACTTCTATTGAGTGTAATATTGTTTGATTTGGAGGCGTTGTAAAGCTTGACATATCACTATGCCAAACAAGCTCACTGTCACCAAATCCCCCTAATGCAACACCATTCTCAATTACATTGGAAACAAAAGTCACCTCAGGTGTATTTATATTTTTTATTCTCTCTTTAACCTTCCCTTCTTTTACTAAAGGACTAGGTAATGGATTAGACAGTTGAAGCTCTCCAAATTTTTTACCAAAATCAATAATCTCATGGTCATTTAAATCTTGATTTCTTATTAAAACAACAAGATTCTCTAAAAAAATATTTTCAAGAAGGCCTAAATCAAAATAGCTTAATTTTCGTATGTCACCGCATCGAATCTCGGCTCCAAGCGGCGCTTTAATTACTATTGTTTCCATATCAATCCTAAGTTTTATAATTTACTTTTCAATAGGCACACCAACTAAGTTACCCCATTCAGTCCAAGAACCATCGTAAACCTTAACATTGTTATATTTTAATATTTCGGTTAATGCAAAATATAAAACCGTAGCTCTATGACTCATTCTGCAATAAGTAATAATATCATTACCAAATTTAAATCCTAAAGATTGCAATGATTCCATAATTTGTCCAGAACTCTTAAAACTCTTATCCGTATTTAGTAAATCTTCATATAATAAGTGCTTTGCGCCTGGTATTCTTCCATATCTTAGAGCCCCAGTATCTGGGTTTCCTGGTGCACCTACCCGCTCACCCTTGTATTCAGGCAAAGATCTGCCATCTAAAATCATTTTATTTTCGATATAAATTGACTTAAAAACCTCATCGCGAGATATACGCATACCAGTATTTCTGCTATTAGATAAGTAAGGTTTTTTCGGCCTCAAATCTGGCGATACAGTTGTCATTTTTTTATTTTTAGTTTGCCATAGTGATCTACCACCATCTAATATTTTAACGTTCTCATGACCGCAATAACGAAAAACCCACCATGCATAAATACCAAACTGAATAGGTTCACCATAAAAAACAACCGTTGTATCGTTTGATATTCCAATGCTACCTAGTCGCTCTGAGAATAAGGATGGCGATGGGAATTCTCTATCATTTTCATGCCATAAAAGATTTTTCCAATCAAAACAATATGCACCTTTAATGTGACCCTGTTTATATAAATTCATATCCTCTTGACCTAAACCAGCTATTTCAATTAAAAAAATATTAGGGTTGTCTAAATTTTGCTCTAACCAATCTGGCGAAACTAATGATGTATTGTTGTTCATATCTAAAAATAATTAATTGAAATATTATTCAACTAGAATCATTCTGCTTTTATATTGGCAGATTTGATAACTAGGCTCATTCGATTTATTTCTGATTTAACAATGCTAGACAACTCCTCTGAAGTACTTCCAACCGTTTCAGAGCCAATCTGCAGATACTTTTCCTTACCATCTGATGAATTAAGAAATTTTACGCTTTCATAGTTTAATTTTTTGATAACTGATAATGGAGTTTTTGCTGGCGCGAAAAATCCTACTGAAGAAATTGATTCATAACCAGGTAAACCTGAATCTGATATTGTAGGTAATCCAGGTGCAAGTTGTGTAGGTTTAGCGCTAGCTACAGCCAGCGCCTTTAATCTACCCGATTTGATTTGTGGAATTACAGACATTGCAGTTGCAAACATTATTTGAACTTGATTGCTCAAAAGACCATTAACAGCAGGACCATTACCCCTATATGGAATTCCAATAATATTGACATTAGCCATATTTTTAAATAATTCAGCTGCAAGATGATTTGTAGAACCAGAAGAACCCATACCATAATTCAACTGACCAGGTCTCGATTTGGCCAATGAAATTAAATCATTCACTGAATTTACTGGCAGCGTTGGGTGCGCTACTAAAATTGAAGGTGAATTAAAAACTAGAGTTATCGGTGAAAAATCAAGAATAGGGTCATAACTAACATTAAGTCTTAACTGGGGTTGCAACCAAAAAGTTCCACCAAAAAATAATAATGTATATCCGTCTGGGAGCGCTCTTGAAACTGTCTCTCCGGGTATAACGCCACTACCTTTATTTTCGATAATTACTTGTTTACCTAAACTTGATGATATACCTTGAGCTAATATCCTTGCACCAATATCAGCGCTCCCACCCACATCAGAAGTTACTATTCTTATAGCTCTAGTAGGATAATTTTGTGATATTGCATAATTCGATCCATATATTAAATAAATATAAATAAATATTGAAATTATAAATTTAGCATTATTATTAAACATAATTGTATATGTCTTTAAGTTAAAAGCTATTGATATATTTTATTTTAAATTAGTCTATTTTAGCCTTAGATTTTTTAATAACTTTATCCCATTTAATAATTTCTGATTTTAAAAAATTCGAAAATTCCTCAGGGCTACCTCCCAAGGTCTCAAATCCCTGATCATTTAGTAACTTTTTTACATCTTTATAATTAATTATTTTTAGCATTTCGGCATTCAACTTATTAAGAATCACCATGCTTATTCCATACGGTGCAAGCATCCCAGACCAAGAATTAGCAAAGTAATTTGGCAAACCCGATTCATGCACCGTAGGAATTTCAGGCGCATTAGTTGAGCGCTTAGTACTTGCAACTGCCAAAGCCCTTATTCTATTATTTTTAATAAAGGGATATGCCAATGGTAAACCTGTTATTTTAAATACAACCTCTCCAGTTAAAAGTCCATTTAGTGCGGCCGTACTGCCTTTGTAAGGTATGTGTACTAAATCAAGACCAGTCATATTAACGAAAAGCTCAGCAGCTAAATGTGGCGTTGATCCATTTCCTGAAGATGAATAATTGATTTTCTTTGGATGTAATTTTGCAAATTTAATGAATTCACTTATTGATTTAACAGGTAATGAAATATGTGTAACGAGAACGTAAGGCGTTTCAGAGAAAAGGATGATCGGAGAAAAATCTTTTATAGGGTCGTAAGGAACATTTTTATACAGCGCCTGAGTAGTCGCTATGTTTCCATTAGAAGCGACTAATAAAGTATAACCATCTGGCGCGGATTTAGCGACCACTTCTACACCTAGCATACCCCCAGCACCAGGCCTGTTATCAATAATAAATTGTTGATTAAAACTTTCAGATAACTTTGCTCCGATTATTCTTGTAATTGTATCTAAGGATCCACCTGCAGCAGTTGGTGTAATAATTCTTACTGATTTAGTTGGGTAATTTTGAGCATTTATAGATACTGGAATTAATAATAGCGCCCAAATAAATAAAATAAGTAAATTTTTATTTATTTGCATAAGATAACCATGAAAAATTTTTACAATGATTTCTTTCAAAATCAACAATCTTAGATTCCAATGATAATGTCAATGCAATATCACTAAGACCTTCTAAAAGACATTTTTTTGCAAATGAATCAACTTGAAATTTTATTATTATGTTATTGGTATCAATTACTTCTTGACTTAAAAGATTTATTGATATTTCAGACCCTGGCTTTTCGATTAATTGTGCCCTAATACTTCTTGTAACATCCTCAGGTAATCTTATAGGAAGAATACCTTGTTTAAAGCAATTATTATAAAAAACATCTCCAAAACTATTTGCTATTAATGCACGTATACCGAAATCATAATGTGCATACACAGCACCTAATCGTGATGATCCACAAGCATAATTATTTGCAGCTACAATTATTTTTGATTTTTTATATTCATTTTTATTAAGAATAAAATCAGTTTTCTCGTTACCGTTGCTATCAAATCTTAGATCATGAAAAAATAAACTTCCGTAATTACCATTAATACGCTGCCTCCTCATCAATCTAGCAGGTATTACTTGATCATTATCAACATTGTCAAAGTCTATTGGTGCTGCTGTAGCCGTTAATGTCGTAAATTTATCCATGATTTTTTTGAAATTTTCTGACATCAGTAAATTTTCCTGACATGGCGGCAGCAACTGCCATTTCAGGCCCTAATAAATGAGTCCGACTTCCTTTACCTTGCCGCCCCTTAAAATTACGATTTGACGTTGATGCGCATCTCTCACCTTCAGGAACGCTATCCCCATTCATTCCTACGCACATAGAACAGCCCGCCTCCCCCCATTTAAATCCAGCATTTTTAAAAATAATATCTAAACCCTCTAATTCAGCTTTAATTTTTACTTGGGTAGAACCTGGCACTACTAAGGTGGGAACCTTCGCTTTCTTGCTGCCAAATAATTTTAAAATATTTGCTGCAGCCCTCAAATCCTCAATTCTTCCATTAGTACATGAACCTATAAATACATGATCAATTTTAATATCCTGAATAGCGACGCCTGGTTTTAAACCCATATAATCTAAAGCATTTTGCATAGATTTTTTCTTAGTCATATCATCAATATTATTAGGATTAGGAATAACCCCATCAATTGAAATGCATTCTTCAGGGCTATTTCCCCAAGTCACCATTGGCTCTATTGTTGAACCATCAATAATGACTTCCTTATCAAAAATAGCATCTTTTTCTGTAGGTAATTGTTTCCAATAAGTGACAGCATTATTGATATCTTCCTGGCTCTTTGGACCATATGGCCTATTCATCATATATTCAATAGTCTTATCATCTGGTGCAATAATACCCAACCTAGCACCAGCTTCAATTGACATATTACATACTGTCATTCTTTCTTCAACCGACATGCTTTTAATAACGGCACCATCGTATTCCACTGCATGTTGAATTGCACCTCCATGCCCGATTTTTTTAATGATTGTTAGAATGACATCTTTTGCACTAACTCCATAAGATAATTTTCCTTCTATATTTACCCTCATTTTCTTAGGTTTTCTCTGCCAAATTGTTTGTGTCGAAATAACATGAGCTAATTCCCCACCTATACCGAATGCCATTGCACCTATTGCTCCCTGTGTAGAAGTATGTGAATCACCACATAAAATTATTACGCCAGGTTGTGCTAAGCCCTGTTCCGGCCCTAAAAGATGCTGTATTCCCTGCCACCGATCTTTTAAACCGAATAACCTAATATTATTTTTTTCTGAATTTTTTTGAAGTAGATTAATCATTTCACGTCGTTCAGGATCGGAAATGTCATCAATGCTTCCACCGCTACTAGGCACATAATGATCTACAACCCCAAACACTTGATGAGGTCGCCGAACTTTAAGTCCTTGGCTATGCATGATATTAAAAGCGTGCATTGAACCTTCACTACATAATACACAATCTACATATAATAATGTTTGTCCATCCTCTTCTAGTATCGAATGAGTATTCCATATTTTTTCAAATATTGTATTAGGAGAATTCATTTAATGATTAATTCCTACTCTAGTATTTTCATCTACAACATATAACTTTTCTAAATTTTGGATTTCTTTAATTCTGAGTAAATTGTGTCTCTCGTCCCAAGAGGACATTCCATCAAAAGACCCTTGAATAGATCCAGTAGACTTTAATTGCCTCAATGTGTTTTGGACTGCTTGAATAGCAGCTCGCATAATAAAGTTTGGATAAATAACTATCTTATACCCTAAGTTACTAATTTCATCGATTGATAAAAATGGAGTCTTTCCACTTCCACCCATGTTATAAAGTGCTGGAATATTTATTGTAATAGGTATCTCAGATAACTCTTTTACAGTCCTTAGCTCTTCGACAAATATCATGTCAGCTCCAGCCTCAACATATGACGAGGCCCTATCTATTGCTGCGTTATAACCTTCTACTGAGTATGCATCTGTTCTAGCTATGACAATAAAATCTTTATCTCTTTTAGCGTCAACAGCAGCTTTAATCTTTCCTACCATTTCAGATTTTGATATTAATGATTTCCCTGAGAAATGACCGCAACGTTTTGGCCACTGCTGATCTTCAATATGAATTGCTGCTACACCAGCAGACTCAAATGATCGAACAGTTCTAATAACATTTATAGGCCCGCCATATCCAGTATCTGCGTCAGCAATCAGAGGAATATCAACAGAATCTGCTATTCGTTGTGCGTTATCAACCATTTCAGTCATTGTTAATAATCCAACATCTGGCATACCGAGACGAACTGATGCAGTTCCGCTACCTGTCATGTAAAGTGCATCGAAACCTTCCGTGGCAACAATTCTCGCATTCATTGCATCAGCCACGCCAGGTGCCATTATTGCTCTGCTACCAGAAATTAATTTACGTAATTTTTTAGTATTTTTTTCCATTAAATTTCTTCATTCAAATGATTAATCTTTAGGTTTTTTTTAAAAGAATAAAAAATATTACCGATAAATAAGTATTTTCAATTGATTAATATGTTTAAAGGTATTTATAAAAAAGAAACTCTGATTGTTAGGCCAGATATTCCTATTTCATTTATCCTCCTTAATGAAAAAATTTCTTGTCCACTACCTACATTAATATAGTTATTAAAATAATCTGTTATTATTTTAGATCTTTATAAAAAAATAGTATTTTAATTAAATCATTAAATTATTTTTTATACCTATAGCATTTACAACTTTAGTTCATTTTAAGATCCTGTTGCTGATTCTAAACCTGGTTTGTTTAAAACATCCATTGCATCTGTTTTTTTAAACCTTAACTACAATGACTTAAGCCACTCTTTAAAGTAGTTTTCAAATTTATAAATTCGCGTTGGCGTTGTGTAGTTTTTCAATCTCACAAGTAACTATAAATCAATTTATAGGCGTTTAGAACCATTAATAATTCTAATTCACCAATGTTATAAAGGCAGCAGCTTATCTCTACAGTAGCCCCAGTCAGATAAAGACTGTAGTAGAGATGGCTTGATTTAGTATTGAAATACTGCTACTAGTCAACAAAAAGACTTAAAATCCAAGCAAATACTA
>Ga0114974_10002280_pt1 | contig 14764 bp, 9 predicted proteins | sample S_130206_EF_Meta_FD_87318 | JGI IMG/M metagenome (GOLD analysis project Ga0114974, IMG submission 87318) | Freshwater microbial communities from Lake Simoncouche, Canada to study carbon cycling - S_130206_EF_MetaG | ecosystem: Environmental > Aquatic > Freshwater > Lake | place: Lake...
AATGTTGCTGAGAATACTATAACTCAACATGTTCAAACTGGCAATGGCTTTGGAACCATTTGTGCTTTTGCCAATCACTGATAACAGTGTATCAACTCCGGCACCAATGCCGCTGCCTGTGGATTTTCTAATTTCCTCATCTAACTGTTTCATTATACCATAAGTGCGATCTGCAAATGCTTGATTTTTCACTGTGGTTGCAGCATCTGCTCCAGCAGCGGCAGCAGCCGGTTTTTCTTCAGCCAGTCGCATTTCTTTTTTGCGTTGTATTTCTGCAGCAGCAGTATCAGCAGCAATTTGGTTGTTGAGTTTTTGCTGTGCATCATAGCGTTCTTTGGCAATGTTAAACTCTGTATCGCTGCCAAACTGTTGACGCTTTGGTGCGGCACCCAGGGACACACCACCACCAATAGGTTTGTTCTTTTGTGCGATTGGTTGTGTTTGTGTTTGTGTTTGTGGATTTACAGGAGCAAGTTTTGCTGGTGGTTGAGGTTGTGTATTTGCCAGGGGTGGTGCCACAGGAGCAGCAGCAGGTGCCTCTGCCGCAGGAGCAGCATTTGTTCCAGTTGACATGCCTGGCACTTGATTCAATGAGAAGTTGTATTGAGCACGGAATTGCTCACGAGTCATTGGATTGCCTGCGGATCCAAATGGACCTGCATCTATTTCGTATTGTTTTTCTGCTTCCAACACATTGGTGCCAAACTTCTTGGCCAGGTCCAAAGTGACTTGACTGACCGCACGATCCATAGCATTCACTTGTCGTTCAACTCGCAATTGATTTTGATTTCCAGCGAATGGGCGTCCAGTTTGAATATTGACCAATCTAATGTTGCCTCGTTCGTCTGATTGACGACTGTAGCGTTGCCCTTGTGGATCAATATAAGTTTCTGCAGTGGTAGTCACATGCTTGCCAATGTTGGTGGCCACAGCAGCAGTGTTGAGTTCTTCAGGTGAAAGGTCATTGCCTTGCAAGTCAGTGCCACGCAATATTTTGCCTGTGCCACTTTGCAACACTTGCACACTGCGTTGTTGTCCTGACACAGGATCAGTCACAGTGGCCTTGGCCCAGGTGTCGAACAAGCCCAGTTTGCTGCCTTCTACCTTGGCTGCTTCATTGTCCAGGGCTTTGAGCATGATGTATCGTGCCCAACTGCCTTCTTCGTTGCCTTTGCGTCCACCACGAATGGCATCTGCAACACTGAGAAAGTCGCCCTTGGCAGTGTCGTTCTTTATTTTTTCCTGGGCTTTTTCTTGTTCACGCTGATTGGTCAACTGGCGATAGGCCTGCTCTGAAGAAAGTCGGCGAAGTGTTTCAGGTTGACTGGGATCTTTGGCCAACTCCATCAGTCGGAAAGGATCATTCTGTGCTGCCAGGAACTGGTCCATGGCCTGTGTTTGTGCAGGATCCTGTGTTTGTTGTTCCATGCGGTCAAACTCTGCCATTTCAGGCATGAATGCCTGTTGCTGTTGTGGTTGTTGTGGATTCACAGGGGCGGATGGCATTTGACCTGCTGCTGCCATTTGAGCAGCCCGTAGGGATTCAGCATTGGTGGCCACAGGAGCCTGTGGTTGTTCAACAGGTGCTGTGTTCACAGCAGCAGGATTTACTCGTAATTTGCCACCAACCATTTGCAAATTGCCAGCATCTGTAGCAGTAGCAGTAGGAGCAGCAGCCAACTGCATGCCATCAGGACTTACAGGAGCAATGGCAGCAGCAGCCTCTTGTTCACGACGGCGGCGTTCTTCTTCTTCACGCTGCTGTTGATCATAAACACCAACACCATAATCATAACCTTGATTGGTGCTGGGCATAAAGTTTGTTGTGTAAGCCATTATGTGTTATCCATTATTTGAAGTTGATGCCAAAGCCCATTTTGTTTTCAGTTGTGCTTGAACCTACAGGGCCCAGGCCATAACTGGCACTTGGTGTGCCAAAGATCACTGACGCATATTTGTTGTACAAATCTTGTGGCACCATTGACGCGGTGACACCTTGACCAGCAGCACCAATGGCTTGACCCAGTCCGCCTTGACCTAACTGTGCCAAAGTTGATCCAACTGATGCTCGTTGACCAGCAATGTCTCGCAGCACGCCAGCAGCGGCTGCTTGTTGTTGTGCTTGTGTTTGTCCTGCCAGTTGTGTTTGTGCCAGGGCACTGCGACTTGATCCCAGATTGCCTGCACCACCAAACGCTGCCTGCTGATTGGCAAGGTTTTGCTGGTATTGCATCTGTGCAGGCATCAAGGCTGCATCCAGTTGTTGGCGTTCATAGTTGGGGTCAAACAGACTTTGTAGACCTGTGACGCCTGTGCGTAGTGCTGATTCGCCTGTTGATCCAAGTACATTTTGTCCTTGGTATGCAGCACCTGCTAAATTTTGTGCAGCAGTGGTCACGCCTGGAGCACCTGTGTTGTACAGTTCTGTAGCACCTCGCACAGCACCTTGATAGGTAGGAGCAATGGTTTGAGTAAAGAACTCGTTCTGTGCTTGTATTTGTTGACGCTGCTCGTCAGTCAACTGTGGTGTAGTGACAGTAGTGCCACCAGATTTTCCAAAACTCATTGTGCGTCTCCTGCTGATTTAATATTTAGTGTATTCATGGTTTCTTGCCTTTTTGTGCAGTTATCTTGGTGCCACTGGACCAGGTGTAAACTGACTCAAGTATTGGTTGAGATCAGTGGGGGTGTACATTTGCTGTAGTCCAAATGGTTGTTGTGGTGCACCAGGCACTGTGTTGTACAAGGTCTGGTCAAATCTTGGTCCTGGTTGATAAGGATGTTGTCCATAATAGTACTGACTTTGCACCGGACTGCTGGTGCGATAGAATGGTGTGGGCTGTATGAATCCTGGATTTAGACCTGGATTGTTTACTTGTCCCACAGTTCCAAACACCAGGGGCGTGATTGGCCCATAACCTTTGGGTTTTGTAGGATCTTCGCCCACAGGTGGTGTGGGCACAGGCACATAAGGTGTGGCAGGTGTGATCACTTCTACAGGGGCTGGTGTGGTTGGTGCTGGTGCTGGTGGTTGTGTCACAACAGGAGTCACAGGGGCTGGTGGATTTACTGGTGTGGGTGTCAATGGCACCAAAGGTGGCGGTTGAGTTAGATCCACATTGACCACTGGTGGTCTTGGTGTGCTGTCTCCAGGAACCAAAGGATTTAAAGGTGGTTGTGTTGCAGGAGGTGCAGGAGGTCCCACAACTTCACCTGGGGGTGTTGTGTATGTGTAATCTGGTGCAGGTGGTTGAACAACAGGTTCAGATACTGGTGGCAACGGTGTGGGCACCACTTCTGTGGGAGGTGCTACAGGAGTAGGAATGGCAGGTGGTGTGGTTGTGCCACCATTGTTGGGTGCCCAGTTGGGGTCAGGATGCACCATGCCACCTTGTTCAGTGTATGTTCCTGAAGGTCGGCTGATCACTGTTTCACCATTGGGCATGTAATATGTTGTGCCTGCAGGAGCCACAAATGGTGGAGGTTCAGCAGGTGGCAACGGAGTTGGGGTCACGATTGACTGTGATGGCACAGGCGTGGTAGTGGGCGGTTGTGTTGGTCCCACAAATTCACCAGGAGGTGTGGTGTACACATATTCATTGGGCGGTGCAACAGGAGCAGGAGGTCCTACTACTTCACCAGGTGGTGTGGTGTATGTGTATTGATTGGGAACTTCCCAGGCATTGGCTGCATCGTTGACCACTGCACGACCACTGTCAATGTCTTCTTGTGTGGCCAGTGTAGCACCCTCACTTAGTGGTCCACGCACACTGCTTTCGTTGCCAACTCTGCCCACAATGCCTGACACTTGAACATTCATGTCGCCAGCACCAGCAGTTTGTGTGCCAGGTCCAACTTCTGGTGCACGAGCAAGAGTTATGATTTTGCCAGACGCATCTAATGTGTTGCCTGTTGACGCTTCAAAATAACTGACTTTACCAGCAGCATCTTTTACAGGTACAGTTCCTGGCGGTGCCTGGCTGATCATTCGGTAATCATCCCACTTGTTAGAACTGATCAAAGCATTGACATCAGTGCCTGATGTGCTCAACTGGGCTGCTTTGTTTATGTCCCAGCCACCATTGGCCAGTTTGCTGTAGGTAGCACCAGTAATATCGCTGTTGGCCAAGGCTTCAATATTTTGTGGTGAACTGTAGGCCAGCCCATTGATCTGAGCACCTGTGTAATCTTTGCTCAACAGTTTGGTGGCATTGTCCAGACTTATTTTTCCAGCATTCACAATGTTGCTGGCATTGGCAATGTCATTGGCTGAGGCACCTGCTGCCATTAGATCATTGATTTGACTTTCTGGAAACTGTGTGTTGGCCAGACTGACCAAGGTGCTGGGTGGCACACCCGCAGCAGCCAGGTCAAACAAGTCAGGTGCTGTGTATCCTTTGCTGATCAAGTTGGCAATGTCTGTTTTGCTGTAGCCGTTTTGAGTGAGATCGCTTACTTGTTGTGGCGTTATTGTGCCTGAATTTACCAGGCTTGCTGTGGGATCCACAGGTGCTACAGGAGCAGCCACTGTGGCAGTGGCAGTGGGTGCGGCCAACAACTTTTGGTATTCATTCCACTGATTGTCATTGATCATTTGATTTACATCAACACCAGAGTTTTGCAATGCAACAGCCCGGTTGATATCAAATCCATTATTGGCCAGTTTGTCTATAGCCACACCTGACAGGTTGCTGTTGACTGCTGCTTGTGCTTGACCCTTGTTGGCCAGGTTAGAGATGGCTGATCCTGAAACATCTCGGGTCAGCAGTTGACTGGCAGTGGCCACATCAATCTTGCCCGAATCTATCACTCTACTAGTTGTGGCAATGTCTGTGACACTTGCACCACCTGCCATTAGATCATTGATTTGACCTTCAGCAAATTTGGTGTTGCTCAATGTGACTAAATCTGTGGCTTTGACACCCACACTAGCCAAGTCCTGCAAATCTGCGGCATTGTAGCCCACACTCATTAACTTTGTGACATCTGCAGGTGCATATCCAGCATCTTTGTAAGTGGCTGCTTGATCTACAGTGATAGTGCCTGCTGTGACCATGTCGCGATAGGGTATTGAATCAGCCAGGGTTTGTTGTTCAGCAGTCATGATTTGACCAACTTCGCGTGGCACCACATAGTCAGCATTGTTGTATACTCGACCTTGTGCATAGGTAGCATTAGTGCTGGTAGACTGATATTGTGCTGAATTTTGAATTGTGTTGGCAATGCTGGCAGCACTGGAACCATTGCTGGCCATTTGTGCTGCTTGTCTAGCATACGCAGGTGTGGCACCTGATGCTTCTAAATGACTTTGAATTTCACCTTCTAATAGACCTTTGCCTCGCAGGGCCACTGCATCTTCAGCCATGAGTCTGGCATCTTCTGCTCGCAACAATATATCTGTGTTGTTGCCTAGTGTGACACTGTTGGCAATAGCATCCTTGCCTAGTGTGGCGTCCATTACAGAACTGCCTGACTTGCCGCCATATTCAGCCAGGATAATAGCAGTTTGTTCTGCTGAATTGTTGGCCACAATGCTCTTGGCTGCTAGATCAGCATATTCTCTACTGACACCTTGTGCTCGTAATGAAGATGCAATCTGCTCCTGACTCATTTCGGCATTTTTGTAAGTTTCGGCATCAGCAGCCACTATCAGGCTGCTGTCGGCAGTTTTTTGGCCAATGTTTAGTTTGCCAGTTTCAATTTTGTCATTGATTGACTGATAGTAGTTCTTGGCCAAGGTGCCCAGGTATGCTGTGGCAGCACCTGTGGCAGCAGCAGTAAACACTTCTCGCACACTGCTGCCACGAGCAGCAGCAATACCACCTGATACAAGGGCACTGCCCAGATAACTTTGCACAGCAGGACTTAAACTTGCACCCAACAAAGCGTTGGCTTTGGCACCCAGGATAGGTGTCACATAACTGGCAGCAGCACCTAACGCAGCACCTTTGATGGCTTGTTCAAGTGTGCCACCAGAAGCCAAGGTCACACCTGCACTCAACGCCGCCGTTCCTACTACAGCAGCAGCAGTGCCTGTGGCACCAAACCAAGCACCAATGGCAGGAATAGCAGCAGGAAAGAATATGCTCACAGCAGGAATAATAACAGGAGCCAGTTTGCGAACCAAAGGCACTACTGTGTTGGTCCAGACTTGTTTGACGCCATTCCATAGATCACTGAGCCAGCCGTATTCAGGCAGGCCTGTGTCAGGATTTAATGTGCCTGCTCCTCCTGCTGCTTCCAGCATGGCTGCTTCTGCAGGATTGATGTGTGCAAGGATAGTATCGCCACCACGACCTTGTGATTGTAGTTGTTGTGCTAAGGCCATCATTGACATAGTGTTATCCTTGTGCTTGTGGTTGTGTGGGCATGGCACTGTCTGGCAGTGTTTCAGCCACTTTGCCAATGGTGGCCAACATGGCCAGCATTTGTGGATCGGGTTTCTTGAGATTTTCTTCTGTGTCCAAACCGCGTTCCACCATGAACTTTACAAACATAGGGTACTTGCTTTTGTCCATTAAAGCCATTTCTGCTTGGCGTCCTACTTCGGCATAGGCCCAGGCAGGTACACCTGATTGTTCAATCATTTGAACAATTTGCTGGGTCGAAGCCTCGCGTGTTTGTGGATTGGCCATGAGATTTTGTGTGCGGTTATTGGCACCAAAAGACTTGTTCACAAAATTGGGAGTGCGTAGTTGGCGTGATTTTTTCATATTGTATATTTAACTTGATTGTTATAACCAGGTGGGTTTGACGGGCCAAGTCACTGTTTGAGGAAAGCCTGACTGTTGAGGAACTGACAACAGGGCCTGTCGGTATGCGACAAGTTCTTGTTGTTGGTCAGTGGCAAGACTGGCATACCATATGGGATTCACACGGTCAATGTCAGCCAGCAGTCTGTTGCGTTCACTACGAATCTGAATACCACTGATTTCCGGATCAACTGCCCAGGCTTTGGTGGCATAATCAAAATAGTAATGTTCAAATCCACCAGTGGGTCGAGCAGGTTTGGCCATTGGTTGACCTTGATCCACGTAGTAGTCCTGGCCACTATAACTGCCTTCAATGTAGGAACTGTTGCCAAGATTGGCCTGTGCGTGTATGTCATCAGACACTGTGATAGTGCTGACAATCTCACCTGTGTTGGCATTGTATATGGTGTATTTCATCGTTTCAAGTTCTGTATAACAACAGCCCCGTATTCACTGCTGATTCTCACAGTGACTGGCGATCCAGTTTGAGCCCGCCAGTTGACCAACAATCTGTAGGTAATGGTATTTGTGCTCAATGGATAATACAAATTGGCATCATAATAAATAAATGTAAAGGTATCTGTGCCAATGAATGGTTGTGCCACAGCACTGTTGATTGTTTCCAGTGTCTGATAACCAAGTCCATCACTTTGATCTCTTTGAATTAGATATTGCAAATAAACTGTGCCACCTGAAGTCCAGGTCCAGTAAGTGCTGGCTTGAAAACTGATATAACCAGCATTGTTGGCACTGGTGACTACAACACTGGCCGGTCCTGCCAATACAGCATTGGTTCCTGCTGGCTGTCCAATCTGAATTGATGTGTTGGCCGTGCGAACATTGGCACTGCCTTGACTGACATTGTTGATATTGATAGTAGTGGTGCTTACTGTGTTGGCATTCAATGAACCTGCTGTGACCAAGCCTACCACACTTAAATTGCTGCTGATCACAGCATTGGCACCAACTTGCAAGTTTCCACCCACTGTGACATTGCTACCAATCGCAGCATTGTTGCCAATGCTGACATTGCCACCAAATCTGGCTGCACCATCGCTAAATCTCAACCAATAACCTGTGCTGGTATTGCTGCCTAGTGTGGCACCAGTGCTGACAATGTTGCCAGTGTACAGATAATTAGACACAATATTATTGGCTGTGATGGTATTGGCAGCAATCTGCGTGGCTGTGATGGTATTGGCAGCAATCTGCGTGGCAGTTATTGTGCCTGTCAGAATGTTTGTGGCTGTGATGGTGTTGGCAGCAATCTGATTGGCTGTGATAGTGTTGAATTCAAGTTTATTACCAGTAATGGTATTGAATGCAATAGTTCTGTTGATGATTGTGTTTGACGCAATCTGGTCATTGGTTAGACTTTGATACACCAGTGAGTTTGATGGCAGACTGTTGGCCACAATCACATTGCCAGAAATCACTTGCGGTACTACTTCATTCCAACCTGACCCGTTGAATTCATATGTTTCACTGGGTGTGCCCACACCTGCACCATAGATAAATGTGCCTGTGTCACCTGTCACAGGAGTTAGGCCTGTGCCTATGGGCGGAGTTGCACTGTCTCTGGCAGCCTCCCACCAAGCGGTCAGTTGCAGATCAGATGCACCCACAGGAGTTGAGGGTGTGACCACATAGGCCATGGCAATGGGACCGCGTTCACCAGGTGTGCCAGCAGCAGTGGTCACAACATCTAGATCAATGGCCACATTGGCAGTGCTTTGAATAAAACTGCTGCTGGGTGCCACATTGGCTGGAACAAATTGAATCTGACGACCACCTTGTGTGCTGTAAAAGATTGTTTTGGTAGTGCCAAATCCTCCAGCCACTTGATAAAAAGTGTAGGCAGCAGGAACCGAACTGGCAGCACTGGTTGTACTATTGTACACACCAAAAAAGTTTGCATTGCCTGGCAGTGTAGAGAAACCACTTGTGCCTGTGGCATTGTTGGCATAACGCAGGTTGATAAACTGATACAAATAACTGTAGGCATTGCCGCCACCAGCATTATAGGTTGAAACAATGCCTGATGTGGTGTTGCCAATCAAGGTGCCTGTGGGAATGGTCACATTGCCCACATTGCCAGTCTGGTTGAGATTGCTCAATAGATAGTTGACTGCATCCAGGGTTTGATCTGTACTGGTAACTGCAAATGTGGTCATTATCTGCTGTCCTGTGTGGGTGTGAACTGCCAGGTGATGCCTGGACAAATCCAAGTGACTTCACTGCTGGTGTTGGTGATCTTGATTGAGTTCAATCTAAATACATTTTGGTTGATCTGTGTCCAAGGATTGGGTGTGTCAACATCTATTGTGACAGGCGGTAAAAATGTGGGGGTTTGGCCCACTGAGTCTGCTCCGCCCACTTCCACGGTAATGGTGGCATTAGGAGGGGTGTCAATGGGCAGGCCTCTGCTGTCAAGACTGTTGACTTCTGGCATGATTCTGTGCACCATCAGTTGTTCACTGTAGTTGGGCAAGAGATGAATGTTGTCTCTGCGGAACTCACTGGTGATAGGTATCACACTGCTGTCAACAGAGATAAACTCGTGCCCGCGATCTTTTTGTACAAGTTTTGATCCTGGATCACCGCGGCTGTAGACCACTGTGCGGCTGGCCTCATTGAATCCTGATGTGGAATCTGGAAACTCTTGATACACAGGTGATTCAGTGGCATGACTGGCATCTGACACATCTCTGGGTGCGTTGAACACATCTAGGTTGTATTTGTAGGCCAGCATCTTGTTGCACCATCCTGTTGCACTATCAAGATCAGGATAGTAAATCTCAATCTGACTCTTTTGTGTGTTGTTGATCACGAACACACGATCAGAGTAGGCAGGATTTATATTCTGAAACAGGTAGTTTTTCACACGCTGGGTGCCCAGGCCTGTGAACTTGCTGCCATCAAACACCCAGATGTCTCTGGCGTCTAGGCCATACACAGCATTGTCTGAATTGGCCCAGCAGTTGGCATTGAGCAGGCCACGACCTTGATTGAACAAGCGTATGCCCAGCACAGGGTTGTTGGTGCCTTGATAACTGATTGGTGAGAACACCACTGTGTCCCAGTATGAGCACACAAAGAAGTTGCCGCCACTGGGGAATCCATCCACCACAGGACCACGCACAGGAACTTCAACCTCGTTGGCCACACCCACTGTGGTGGGTGCCCAGGTAGTGGGTCCATCATTTAATCCAAATGCGTTGCTCCAACGCACTGTGGTGGGAAAGTTGGTGATGATGCCTGTGCCAGTGGCAGTGGCAGTGAGATTGCCAGCAATCAGGATTGAACCCACATTGGGTGTGTTGTACAGTCGGTGAAAGCCACAGGTCAAGGCACTGACCGCAGGATCATAGTTCCAGATATAACCAGGACCACCTGGATTGTTTGAATAGGCCACAAACTCACTGGCCGTGCCAGTGAGATACATGGGTGGATTCAAACCATCATTGATGAACAAGGTGGTGCCATTCCAGGCTTCTGTGATGTTGACATCATTGCTGTATCCTGCAAATGGTGCCAGTCCAGGCGAACATTTGACTATGCCACCTGTGCTTTGTCTGTACCAGTTGCCTGCTGATGTGGCAATGATAAACCACCACACATTGTTGGCTCTGTAGCCTCCTGTGACATAGATGGCAGTTTCATCACCAGGAATGTCCAGCAGGATTTCTTCATCGCCCAGCACTGAGCGTATGCCACGAATGTCAGTTTCTACATTGAGGCCTGAATTGTATTCCTGTGCGCCAAGATTGGTGCTGGGAATGTCAGGAGTAAAACTCATGTTGGTGAATGGGGTCTTTACTTCTGTTAATGTGCTCTTTATCTGTGCCATTTTTGTTTACCTTACCTTGCTATCACATATCTGATTATCACAATGCCTGCGGCTCCATCGCCGCCGCCAGGATTGTCACTAAATCCGTTAGATCCGCCGCCACCTGATCCAGAATTTACTGCACCGCTGGTGGCATTCACATTTGGACCACTGGTGCTGACTCTATAAGCACCATTGCCGCCTACACCGCTGCCACCCAGGGCCACTTGGATATTGCCAGTGGTGGTGGCTGAACCACCACCACCACCAGCAGCATAGTATGTGGGTGTGCCATTAAAACTGCTGAGCAGTCCATCTCCACCATAACCTTGATTGGTCACAGCATTGCCAGCAATACCTGCGCTGGACCATCCGCCACCACCGCCACCATGTTGAAACACTGTTTGACCACTTGCACCACCGTTTGAACCTCCACCAATGGCCAATCCACCTGCTGCTCCACCTAGATATCCGCCGCCACCGCCACTGCCTCCATTTGCACCTACATCAATATACCCGCCAGCACCGCCACCAATGGCTGTGAGTCCAAACGCTGAACTGTTGCTTCCATTGGTGCCAAATCCAGTGCTTGTATTTGGACCGACTAAAGAAGCCACCGTGATTGGGTATGTGGTGGCTGGTAAATTGATGACGCCTTGTGAGATTTGTCCACCACCACCACCCCCTCCTATAGCAACTGGAGTAGGTCCTGATCCGCCGCCACCCACAATAAAATATTCAACAGAACCAGCCTGATTCACAGTGAATGTGCCATTGCCGGTAAAAGTATGAACCTGATAGGTGTTGCCGCCGCTGGTAAATGTGGTTTCGGTGCCGCCAGTGGCATACACTCGTTGGGCATCTATCGTGATACCTGTTCCTATGGTGATACCTGATCCTATGGTTATTGGCATTGTTATGATCCTGCCTGTTCAAATCCGCATTCAGCATAGATTGCCTGTGCTTGTGACTGGTCAAGATTGACAATCCAACCTGTGCCTGACTGCCAAACGGCCAGGTAATGCATGGGTCTGTTGAGGTTGTTCACACTGTAAAAGTCTGAATCTCTCAACTGTGCATCCTGATCACCTGCAGGACGCTGACCTTGTGCAATGGCACAAAACAAGTCTTGGTCAATCTCACGCCATTGATAGCCTCGAACAATACCTGATTCTGTGCCAACTTGTAATCTATAAAACATCTTGGGTCCTTAACTGGTTTCGTTAGTAAATGTTGTGCCACCATCGCTGCCTTCAAAGTGCATGAGTTGTGTGGTATAACTGTCTAGTGTGAATGCTGCTGTGGGCACTGGTATGTTGGCACCAAGGTCAGTGTATCTATAGGTATTGGAAAAACAAAACTCGTCCATGTTGCCTGGTGCCATGCCATTTGAGCCATCCACTGTGCCTATTTTGATGTTGGTTCCTGATGTGAAGTTTCTTGAACCTGCACCCAGGTCAGTTTTGTTGGTTTGCAGCACACCATCGACCCAGCAGGCTGTGACACCACTTTTGCGTTGTAGCACACAGAATTGCCAGGTATTGGTTGCCCAGTTTGCGGGCAAGGTCCAGTAATCCAGGTCGGCCTGTCCGCGAGCAAACAAACTGATGTAGTATGGGTTGGCACTGCCTAGACCACCAGTGCCGTATTCTTTGGCCAGTCTCACTGCCAGGCCACCAGATGTTTGGTCCAGACCCAACAGTTCAGTGCCTGTGCTGTGTGTGTTCAAGGGTGATTCAATGTATTGCCACCATTCAATGGTAAAATCACCAGTGCCCACATCCATCCAGTTGCGTGTGCCGCCAGTGGTCTGAATATAACTGTTGAAAGGCTGACCAGCACCTGATGCTATTTTGGGCAAAAGCATACTGCTGCTGCCAAATTTAAAGTTGTCAGTGTCAGTTTGTGCTGTGTTGTAAGTCACAGTGTAAGCAGTGTAATCAGTGCTGGCATTGGTGCTGGCCGTGCCTACCCGTCGAGCATTGGCTGCGGCGGGTGGTGTGGGTGATTGAAATGCAAATCGTGCTGCAAACATATTATGCGTAGGCCAGGGTTAAACTTGCCCAGTAGTTGGTTCCATCATAGAACACACTGGCTATGTCTACTGCGTTGGCTGCTGTGCTGAGTGTTTTTGCACCTCCTGCCCATTTCATTGTGCTACTCAATGTGCGACCACCTGTTGAATCTTGAATAAACTTGATCACCATGCTTTGTCCTGCTTGTGGTGTGCCACCAAATGCATTCATTGTGACATTGCCTGTGAGCGTGACCTGTTGGATACTGCCTAACGCAATGTTGGGTGTGATGGTTGACGCATAGGTAATGGTGGCAACATAATCTTTGTAGTTGATGATGCCTGTGGCAACACTGCCGCTGACTCCGGTAAGATTGCCACCTGTGATGTTGCCAGTTGCAGTGATCAATCCACCTGTGCTGATATTGCCGCCGGTGATATTGCCTGCGGCACTGGCTGTGCCACCTGTGGCCAAGTTGCCACCTGTTACGGTGCCTGTTGCACTGACTTGACCGCCAGTGCGTAGATTTCCTGCATTGACATTGCCAGTGGCTGAGAATGTGGTGTCAAGACTCAATCCAGAACCATCCAGCAACAGTGTTTTGGTTCCACCAAATCCACCCAAGAAATCATATTTGAACACCATGCCAACATTGCTGACATTCACAGTGTTGATGGGATTGGCAAAGAAATTTGCAGTATTGGCAAATGTCAAACTCACATAAGCATTGGCCACATTGCCGCCTGGAATCATTTCCATACTGCCACCAGTGTCAGGATTACCATCCCCAAACCAGGTGATCGAACCACCTTGTGGGAAGTTTACAGCACTGGCTGCGTTGCTTATGCTTAGGTTCACACCAGGGGCTGTGGGATCGATCAAGAAACTGGCAGCGTTGGCTGTGGTGGCTGTGATACCTGTGAGTGCTGATCCATTGCCCAGGAAGTAATTGCCGGTAATATTGCCTGTGGCACTCACAGTGGTAGCCGACACAGCAGCAGGGGTGATATTGCCTATCACCATGTTGTTCATGCTGCCAACATATGTGGGTGCAATTTCTATACTGGGTGTGCCTGTGGGTTTGATATGCACATGACCCGAGTTGCCTGTGGGAGAAATGGCAATTTGAGCATTGGCACCTGTTATATTGGTGCTGACACTGATGGTAAAGTTGTCGGCTCCACCTGCACCCATGCTGGCCTGTGTGGTGCCTGCAGAATTCTTTAGAGCCAGTCCACCAGATCCTGTGGCTTGCACAGTGCTGGCATTTACATTGCTGCCGTTAATATTGCCGCTCACACTTAATGAAGTCAATATGCCTACACTTGTGATATTGGCCTGTGCATTTGCAGTCACGGTGCCTGCTGTAGAAGCACTGGTGGCAAATGTGGCATTGGCCACTGTGCCAGTGACATTGGCACCTGTAATTGCGCTTAAAGCACTGCCATTGCCAATAATGTTGCCACCTGTGATATTGCCACTGGTCGATATTGGGTTGTTGGCAAAAGCAGCAAGATTGGCTGCCACATTGGCATTGCCATAGTTTGAAACAATGCCCGTGAGTGCTGCACCATTGCCCACAAAGTTGGCTGCGGTGGTTATGTTGCCGGTCACACTCAATGAGGTCAATGTGCCCACACTGGTTATATTGGCCTGTGCAGCCGTGGTCACAGTGCTTGCAGTTGTGGCTGTGCCTGCTGAAGTGGCAAATGTGGCATTGGCCACTGTGCCGGTGACATTGGCACCAGTTATACTGGATAGCAAACTGCCGTTGCCAACAAAATAACTGCCAGTAATATTGCCTGTGGCGCTGACAGCACCAGCATTCACTGTGGCCACAACATTGGCATTGCCACTGCTGGTCAACAAACTGCCTAATATTGTGCCAGCAACACTCACAAAGCCAGGGGTTAAAATATTACCAGCAGTTATATTGCCTGTGGTCGATATGGGGTTGTTGGCAAATGCTGCCAAATTGGCTGCCACATTGGCATTGCCATAAGTGGCAGGTAATCCTGTGAGTTGTGATCCATTACCCAGGAAATAATTGCCTGTGACATTGCCTGTGGCGCTGACAGCGCCAGTATTCACTGTGGCCACAACATTGGCATTGCCACTGCTGGTCAACAAACTGCCTAATATTGTGCCAGCAACACTCACAAAGCCAG
>Ga0114974_10002282_pt1 | contig 14753 bp, 13 predicted proteins | sample S_130206_EF_Meta_FD_87318 | JGI IMG/M metagenome (GOLD analysis project Ga0114974, IMG submission 87318) | Freshwater microbial communities from Lake Simoncouche, Canada to study carbon cycling - S_130206_EF_MetaG | ecosystem: Environmental > Aquatic > Freshwater > Lake | place: Lake...
ACGTCGAGTTGATCATCGGGGTGATGGTTCTACTGGCCGACAGAAGCGAGGTGTAATGGGCCAGCGACATTCTCGCGAAGGCCACGCGGCTGGGCGCCTGAGAAAAGGGAAGCAAAGAGGCGTAGATCATCATCAGCAGCGGCACGAGCGTGATGAGGAAGACGATGAGCAGCGCAAGGGTGCAAGTGAGATAGCGCCACCGTCCCAGCTCGATCCGGCGCGGGCGAAAATCCTTGCCGGTGACCGTCCGGTACCGCTCCGAATGGCGCACCAGCCGGAAATAAACGAACAGAAGCGCCACGCAGAGCGCCAGCATGGCGACGGAATAGGTGGACGAGAGCCCCCAGTCCACGGGCGTGCGCGACGTGTTGAAGAAGATTTCCGTGCTGAACACGCGAACGCCCGCGCGCCCGCCCATGAGCAGCGGGACTTCGAAGGTCTCGATGGCGGTGACGAACAGCAGCATCAAGGCCGCGAGCGCCGCTGGCAGGATCAGCGGCAAGGAGATGCGGCGCAAGGTGCGCCAGTTTCCCGCGCCCGTCATGGTCGAGGCTTCCTCGAGGCGCGGGTCCATCGCCTTGAAGGAGGCCGAGAGGAGCAGATAGGTCAGCGGCACCATCTCGATGGCCTGCACCCAGACCATGCCCCAGAAGGAATAGATGTTGAAGAAATTGCGGACGCCGAAGGTCTGGTTCAGGAACTGGTTGAGGATGCCGATATTGGGGCTGGCGATCAGGATCCAGGAGATGGTGATCAGAACACCCGGGATGATGATCCGCCCGACCAGGATCATCCCTATGAGCCGCGCCAGCGGCGTGTCGGTGCGTTCCACCACCCAGGCGATGAAGGCGCCGACCAGAAAGGCGACGAGGGTGGAGCAGGTGGCGAAAGACAGCGTGTTCCAACTGGTCGACCAGAAGCCGGACGACCCGAAGGCGCGTGTGTAATTGGCGAACGTGATGGACAGCGTCAGGAAGTCGCTTTCGCCTGGCCGCGTGGTCTTCAGGCTGGTCCAGATGATCATCAGGAAGGGAATGATGACCTGATAGGCGAGGCCGATGACCAACAGCCCGAGGGCGATGCTGCGCCAGTCCACTCGAAAGCCCATCAAGGCCCGCCCCTCATGGACAGGCTCGACCCCGGGCTTCTTTTCGGTCACGGGCATGGGGCGCGCCCCTTCGGGCCGTGGATGCGGGGGCTCAGCGCTTCTTCTCCACCAGCTTCATCCAGGCCGCCATCAGGCGGTCGGCGACCTCTTTGGGCGGGTCAATGTTCTCGACGAGTTTGACCGTATCGGGCAGATAGGGATGGGGCAGCGTCACTGGCCCGCGCAGCTGGGCGGACAGATAAGACTGGCTCTCATCCGTAACCGACCACTCCATCCAGAGGGCGGCCGCATGGGGGTTGGGCGCATTGCGATTGACGAAGGAAGCCCCCATGCCCGCGATGATCGGCGTATCCAGCACGATCGCATAGGGCGCCGACGGGTTCTTACGCTTCATCGAGAGCCCATGATAAAGATAATTGTCGCCCTGGACCATATGATCGCCTGCCAGCATCAGTTCGATGCGCTGGGTGTGGCCACGCTGAATGATCGGATTATTGGCCCCGATGCATTCGAACCATTTGATGGCCTTCTCCTCACCCATGATGTTGTAGATGCCGGTGATGAAACGCACCTCGGCGGGATCGAACGAAACATTCCCCTTGAAAAAGGGATTGCAGAGGTCGAACCAGTCCTTGGGCGCCTTATCGGCGGGGACCATGTTTGAATTGTAGGACATGGCGTGCTCGCTCCAGAAGAAGAGCAGCCAGCGTCCATCGGGGTCATTGGCCTTGCGCAGATTGGCGTTGATCTTCGCCGCAGCAGGCGTGGGATAGCGGGCGACGTAGTTCTTGCGGAGGATCTCCACGCCGTCAGCCACCGAAATGCCGATGACATCCGTGAGGTGACGACCGGAGGTTTCCTCGGCATAGAGCCGCTCGGCGGCGTCCTGCGAGCCGATGTCCGACGTCGCCTCCACCTTGAGGAAGGGATAGCGTTTCCTGAACAGATCGATATGGCCATTGCCAAGATCGCCGCGCAGCGTATGGGCGAGAGTGAACTTGCCCTCCCGACGCGCGCCCTCCTCGATGCGCTTCATGCGCTCATCCTGCGGCAGTTTCGCCAGATCCGCATAAATCTTCTCGACGGCGGAGAGATCCTGGGCGCGAGACGGCTGCAACGAGAGCAGCGACGCGCACAGAATAACGGCGAAAAGGAGCGCCATGCTCTTGAGATTGCGAAACGTGATCAAGCCTGCGTCTCCCTCTTGCTAATATTTTCCGCCAGCACCACGCCAAAGGCGCAGCGACCTTCAGTCCATCGGGCGATAGGGCTCGGGCTTCAGACCCGATTGATTGATCATATAATCAGCCAATTCCCTGCGCGTGGGAATCCAGATCTGATCGCCATACTGCTTCACATGCCGGATCATCTGCTCCACAGCGCAGGCGATGTTGGGGCGTCCGCCGAGTTCCGCGTGAACGATGAGATCCACGCAGCCCGGACGGCCGCGCAGGGCTTCCTCGTAGATGTAATCGAAGGACGTCCTGAACCCCTCGAAGAAGGTGGTGGCGTTTCCAAGCCCATTCGACCACGCCCGCCAGTCGTTGGCGTAGTTGAGCTTGGGAATGACCGCGATGGATCGGCCATTGGCTTCGGCGATATAGGGGACATCATCGTCAAAGGCGTCCCCGAACCACGAATAGCCTTCATCCGCGAGAATGCCGAGGGTCTCGGCGGTATGCAAATTGCCCGGGCCCGCCCAGCCGATGGGCCGCTCCCCGATGCAGTCCTGAATCACCTTCGTACAGCCGCGAACCTCCTCGACCTGCTGCTCCGGCGACAAATCTGTCAGATGATAATCATTGGTCAGCCCATGGCTGGCGATTTCGTGGCCAGCCTGGTGAAAGGCCTTGATCGTCTCCGGCCATTTCTCGACCGCAAGCCCATTGGCGCCGATGGTGGCCTTCACCCCGTGCCGCTCGTAAATGTCCATCAGCCGCCAGACGCCGACCGCGCCACCATAATTGGCATGGGACAGGGACGCCAGATTGACCGGAATCTTGGGGGATTTCTTGAATTTGCCGCTTTTGCGAAAGGCTTCGTAGGCCACACGAAAAGTCACGCAGATCAGCTTGCCGTCCGGCCAGTGCAAGGTTGGCTTGGGCCACTGAACGCCTTTGTGCATACGACACCCCCCATGCCCAGCATCGCCTTCCGGCCAGCTAGGGATCATCCGGCAAAGTATCATACACATCTGCGCAAAGGCGCAAGGGGGCTAGCGACGACATGCAAGACGATGTCAGGCCGTCGCCATCATCCGGCTATCGCCAGCCCGCGGCTCCCATGCGCCAAGGAGCTTGCAGGCTTCGCGCACCATGGCGGCGGTGTTGCAGATCACGGGCTTGCCGAATTCAACCTCGAGTTGTTTGGCGACAGGTTCTGCGATCCATGCGCCACCACCCATGTAGATGCCGTCGCAGGACGGGAAATCAAGAAACGCCCGGCGCCCCAGTTCATAAGCAAGACGCATGTTGTCCTGCGAACTGATCTTGACGAACTCCGCCGGCGACAGCTGCTTTGACGAGACCCCAATGGTCTCGATTCCGCCCCGCGCGTAAAAATCCGCGAGAACGCTGTTCATCGCATCGGTCCATTTGTTGACATGAACGATCTTGCGAATGCCGACATCCCGCGCGCCATTGACGACCGCATTGACCGTTGAGGTCGCGATCTTGCCGGTGCGCTTCGCCATGTGTTCGAGCATGCGGTCATGGGCCTCCATGCCGATGAGAATCGGAAGCGGCGTGCCGCTCTGCACGACGATATCGACGCCGCGCTCCATCAGCGTATCAAGATAGCTGTCCAGCGGCGCGAAGACGCGCTCCACATCTCTGGCCGAAAACTCCCCCAGACCGATGGGGATCATCACGGCCATGACGCCGCGCGGCGCCAATCGATAAAACTCGTAGGCCGCATTGTCGATGACGCCCAACGGCTTCAGGAACCCGATTTTATGTTGCGGCGCGGATTGTGTGAACATCAGAGCTTCCTTTTCGCGAGGCCTCAACGCTTCGCTTTGAAAAACAGGTCTTGCGTGAGCCGCGACCAACTCTCGAATTCGCGTACATAATTCGTGCGATTGGCGAGATAGACTTTCTCGAGACCGGCGTCCGCAACGCTGGCGACGTCCTTGTGCGCGGATCTGTAACCAAGCGCGCGATACATCATCTGCGCATCCTTGGTGAGAAGGAAGTCGATGAAGAGCATGGCCGCATGGGGATGGGGCGCGCGTGCAGCAATCGCAGCGGCCGTGTCCGTGACGGAAACAAGTCCCGGCGCGATCCATTCGATGGGAGCGCCTTCCGCCTTGCTCGCCTCGACATGGGCCGAATAGATCGTGAGCGCCAGAGGCGCCTCGCCGGAAATGGTCAGGTTGGCCAGAGCACGGCCGGTCACCTGATAGACGCGGGAATTCTGCATCGCAAGTTTGCGCACAAAACTCTCGCCCTTGGCGAGGATCATTGCGCCAATCATGTTGGAAAGCGAGGAATCTGACCCGGATACCGCCATCCGGTTCTTCCATTTGGGGTCGAGCAAATCATCATAGCTGCGCGGCGCAGCGTCTTTTGTGATCTTCGTCGTGTTGTAGCCCATGCCGATGTAACTCTCGCGCACGCTGGTCCATGCGCCATCCGGCCCGATTGCGGTGGCGGGATAATTGACCTGATGCGGCGAAACGAAGGGTTGCAAGACCCCCTGTTCGCGCAGGGGCACGAGCCCGAAGGACGACAACTCGAAGGCGTCCACCTGAAAAAGGCCGGCGCTGTATTCCTCAACCACCTTACGGGTCACATCTTCGGACGATGCGCGGGGCATGCTGACCTTGATATAGGGGTAGAGCTTGCTGAAGGCGTCGATGAGCGGCTGGATCTGCGTGCCCGTGGCGTAAAGCATCAGGGCGCCTTCGCGACGGGCGCCAGCTTCCAGCATCTCCTGCCGATTGGGCGACTTGTCTTGCGCGATCTCCGCAACCGTCGCTGCGCAAAGCGCGGCGGGCGCAAGCAAGGCGACGAGCGCCAATGGAACCGCCACGCACCGAGCGATCCTGGTGACCCGCCCGGCGTCGGGATTCGCGCGCGCAACGCGTCCGCCGGACGCCCGTTTGGCGAACCTTCCCATTCCGCTTGCGCGAAGTCCCTTGAGATATCCCTTCACCATCCCTGCAAAGCGCGTCACGGCGAGCCTCTTTCTTGTCTGGTTGGATATTAAGCGGCCCATGACCCCCGTCAAGAACATCCAAGGCGCCGGGCGCCAGGAAAAGGGCAGGGGAACGCCCTCAATCAGCGCCCCTGGTCAGCGACTTCGCGGCGACAAGGACCTCGGGTGAAATGCGCTGCGCATTGTCCACCACCGCCTGAAGCGCCTCGCCCCCCATCGGGCCGAAGTCGAGGCCGCTTTTTCTGACATCCTCCACAAACCGGCTGTCGGTCATCGTGGCGCTGAAAGCGCTTCTGAGGGCCTGCAGAACCGGCGGCGCGATCCCGGGGGGCGCCAGGATCGAACGCCCGATTTCCGCCCCACTCGCGTAGAGGCCCAGAATGTCTTTCTGCAAATTGTTTTCGGCCAGTTCCACCACCGCTGGAACATCGGCCAACTCGGGGTGCCGGGTCACCACATACTGCACAATGGTGTTGATCTTCTTCTCGCTCAGCCACTCGGGATGAGCTGTCTTGGAAAGCGACCAGGGACGCGCGAACCCTGCCGCCTCCCCCCGCTCCACAGCCAGCGTCGCCATGTTGACGCCCTGATATCCCGGCACGACCTTGAACTTCATGTCGAACATCTTGTTCAACAGATTGGGGAACACCACGGAGGAGGACTCCGGCCCGGTGCCAGCCACGACAACCTCATGGCGCCGGGCGTCGGCGATCGTCTTGACCGGCGAGGTGTGCCAGATCTGCTGCACCTCGATGTTGGAGTTGACGCGGCCGATCCAGTTGAACTGGCCGACATTGTATTTCACCCCGCTGGCGCCGGTGAGCTGCGCGATCGCCGCAGTCTGCGGAGGCACGCCAAGGACCGTTCCATCCCTGGGCGCGATATTGAAAATGTAGTTTGCCGCGACGACGCCTCCAGCGCCCGGCATGCTCTGGACAACAACGGTCGGATTGCCCTTGAGGTAGCGACCCAGATGCGTCGCCGTCAGCCGCGTATAGGCGTCATAATCCCCGCCCGGGGGGAAACCCACGATGATGGTGATGGTCTTTCCGGTGAAATCCGGGACGGTTTGGGCCATGACGCATTGGGCCGCCATGGGCGCCATGAGCGCGAGCAGCGCCACTCCGAGCGCCTTGTCCCGACGAGATGCAAACAAATCGCGCCATATCATGGGTTGCTTCCTCTGGTTGTCGAGAGCGCATGGCCTTTTGCGTCGCAGCCGCCCGCGCCCGAAAGGAGCGGCTCCATTCGTCGCCTCACTGATCAAGAGGCTCCAGCCTCGTAAAAATTCCCCTGGCCTCCAGCTCCCTGTAATAATCCTCGCGGATCGTGGGATCTTCCTCCGCAAACGGGATCTTGTAGGCCCAGGCGTTAGGGTCCTTGCTTTGCGCCGTACGCGCATTTCCATAAGGAAGGCCCCAGCCATATCGCAAGCCGGTATGGCGAAACGCCAGCATGCGATATTCCCCCTTACCGGTGTTGAAGTGTTGGTGAAACTCATTGAGTTTCGGCGCGACGACCGCATAGGGATTCGCCATTATTTTCTGTTTTACGACATCGCCCTGATTGAACAGCAGTTCGTAACCTTCGCCGCCGACGACCATGACATGTGCGCCTGGCCCATGTCTGTGGGCCGTGACATAAGTCCCCTCCGAAACGCCCATGATATGCATGCCGAGCGAGGTTCCCGCCATGGACATGCGCATGATCGACGTGCGATTTCCCCTTTCCGGGAATGGATCGAGAGGAACCTTGCGCACGTCGGCGATGAAATTCGTCTCGACGAGCCGTCGTTCCCACTGGGTTTGCTGGACGAGATAATCCTCCATCGCATAGGAGTAACGATCCGTGAACGCGTATGGATTGTTGAAGATGAAATCCAGGTTGTTGTACTGGTTCATCGCATGGGCCATGTTCGTGGCGAACAGTAGCCGGCATGGCAGCGTTCCCGAACGATTGAACTCCTGATGAAACGCATTCAGGGGAATGGCGAGCAAGGAGCCCTCCTCCCACTCGATCATCCTTTTCTTCTCGCCTGGCTGCCAGATCATGGTGGCCCCGCCGCCCGCCAACACGAACATGAGCGCATCATACATATGACGCTCTGGCTTCAGTTCGCCGCCGGGCGGAATTTCCACGATTTGCAAACTGTAGTGTTCCTGATCCCCGAGCCTCGTATAGGCCACCTTTCCGCCGCGCCGCTTCCAGTCGGCCAGCGGCAGGGTCGCGAGGTTCTCCAGCGCGCTGCCTTCATACAAGGGCGCGTCCTCAAGCCTGACGAAATCCTGATAGGCGCTCTTGATGTACCATTCCTCGAATGTCCTGGGCGTGTTGAGCATCTCGCGGAATCCCGTTGGTGCGCGTGGGCGTTCAAAAAAATAGGGGCCTTGGCCCCATCACAAGCCGTTCATGGGTTCGATCTCCGGGGTCAGAGCCCATTGCTTCGTGGGTTCGCCAGCTTCGAAAGCCGCAAGCTCGCGCCGCCAGATCTTGCGCAGGAGAGCGACGCTCGCATCGGTGCGCCCCAATCGTTCCGCCCGCCGGTTTTCGATGCTCCCCTGGCCGACCTGGACCACATAATCCTGGATCGATTCGATATGCGTGCGGTCCTCGATGTCCTCGATTCGCATCTCTCCCGAAAGGACGGCGTCGCCATACTGCGAGATGAGGCTGCGATCATCGTAATTGGGCGGGCGGGATGCGATCAGCGCCTGCGCTTCATCGACCGCCATTGGCATGAGATTCACGCGGAAGGTCAGGTGGCTCTCATCATCGCGCGGCACGCGCCATGAAACATGAAGCGCATGACCGACATTCTTGGCGAGCAGGATCGCTGCGGGCACGATGTAGCCGACATTGGGCATTCCCTTGTGGGAGCGGCCCACATGCGCCGCGTTGGGCCAACGGGCAAAGGTGGTGAGGCCCCAGGCGCTCTCCTCCGCCCATACTTCGGGAACGCCGCTGAGATTGCGCGCGGGCAGAAGATCCCGATGGGTGAAAGCGAAATGGAAGGCGTCGTTCTCCAGCGCATAAAAGTAATTCACCGGCATGGCGTCGAGCGTCACATCACGCACGCCCTCCTGTTCCATCGCCTTGAAACGCACGAAGGGTGGGGGCTCCCCTTGCCCGAAGTAGGCGAACACAAGCCCGAGATATTCCCGCGTGGGATACCCCGGTATCGCTATCCCCCTGGGCGCGGCCTTCTCTCCGGGGCGCTCGACGCATTTGCCGCCCCCGTCGAAGCGCCACCCATGGTAGAAGCAGCGCAGCGTTTCGCCCTCGACCCATCCCGTGTGCAATTGGGTCAGGCGATGAGCGCAGCGAGATCCCACGATGTAGGGCTTGCCGCTTTCGCCACGGTAGATGGTGAAGGCCTCGCCCAGAATGCGCAGGGGTTTCGGCCTGCCGGGCAACAGGTCGCATGACCGGAAGACCGGCTGCCAGAAGCTGCGGAGGTAACGACCCGCCAAGGTCTGCGGACCGCAGTGGGTGATGTCCACCTGATCCATCTCAGGTCCCTCCGCCCCGGGGGGCCAGCCCCAGCGCAGCCAACCCCGCTTCGGCGCATTGGGTCGCTTCGCGGCCTCCGGGCCCTCCGCCGACGCCTATCGCGCCGATCACTTCCCCGTGGAGAACGATCGGAAGCCCCCCCGCCACGGGCAGCGTGTCCTCAAAGGCGAAGTAATGCGGCTTGCCGGACGCCACGCTCGCCTCCAGCATGCTCGTGGGGCGGGCGAATTTCAGAGCCGACTGGGATTTCATGTATGCGCCCGGATAGCTCGCCAATATGGCGCCGGTCATCCGCGCCGCGTAAAGCGGAAGGCCGGTAGTATCCATGATGACGACGGCGATGAGCCAGCCGTTGTCTTCAGCATGAGCTTCGACCGCAGCTCCGGCTTTTCTGGCGCCGGCGAGCGTGAGCTGGTTGCTGGCCCTGAAGGACTCCATGCCGTGGCTCCCCGGGTCGTTCATGACGAAGAGGCCAATGATGCGGCGCCCCTCTGAATGTCCCATTCCAGCAATTCATATGTGCAGCAACCATCGGCGATGATCGGATCGCTCTTCGCAATAGCGTGAGCCGCGCCCGCATCGACGGCGCGTAGCAGATAGATCCCCATTTTCTTGTTCTCCGCCGGGCCTGACAAGAGCAGATCTCCGGCGTCCGCAGATCGCTGCGCCCAGCTGACATGCTCCGCCAGCACGTCCTTTCGCCATTGATCTCTTGGCGTCAGATTTTGACGCAAGACGATGTAGAACATCGCAGGCCGCCCCCCTGTCGGCGCCATCTTTTCCCGATGCCTGCGCCCTGCTTGAAGGATAACGCAGCGTTTTCCGGGACGCCATAGAATTTTCGCCCGCCCACGACGCCCTCACGGACCAGTCAGGACCGTGATTGGAAATCATCTTCGGCTAGCACCTGCCGGTAGCCTGAAACAGCGGCGTGACCTTCTGTCCGGCCCTCCTGAAACATGAGCACTTCATCTTTTACGAATCCTGCCATGCAGGATTTTCAACCGGCATTGCCGATGACGCCAATTGGTCCTCCCTTGATTGCGCCACCAACGCGGACAGATCGGCACGCAAGTCGACGCTTTATCCCGCCCGATGTGGAAAGGCGGCGTCTACAATTGCGTCAAACAAGCTGATGCGGCGGCGCCAACGATCCGCAACGACGCAACGTGGCCTTCGCTTGCCATGCAAAAAAATCCACATTATGTTTTTCAATATGAATAAAAATAACCTGCAAGGACGGTTGGATGGAAAAGCGAGATGGTCCGCTCAGCGGAAAATCCGTTTCCAGAATCCGGATCTCGTCGTGTGGCTCGCAATCCTTGGTTCCCTGCTGCTGGTCGCGCCGCCCTTCTTCTTTTTGATAAAGGGCAGCCTCACCGTCCCGCTGCCCGCATTCCGGTTCGAGTTTGGTCTTGAAAATTATCGCCGCGTCCTCGCGCTGGATGATTTCGGCCTGTGGCGCACGACGCTGGCCTTCGCGCTGGGATCATCCTGCGTGGCCATAGGGCTGGGCGTCACCTGCGCATGGCTCATAGCGCGCACCGACGTGCCTTTTCGTGGCCTTGTTCAGGCCGTCGCCTTTCTGTCGCTGGCCACGCCCTTCATCGTCAAGGGCATCGGCTGGATCTTGCTGTTAGGTCCCAACAACGGCCTCATCAATCAGTGGTTCACCACCTGGTTCGGCTTCGAGGAGCCGGTTATCGAGCTTTTCAGCCTCGGCGGCATGATCTTCGTGGAGGGGCTGCTGTGGACGCCGATCGCCTTCCTGCTGGCCTTGCCGCCGTTGTCCTCCATGGACCCCGCGCTCGAAGAGGCCGCAATGATGTCAGGCGCATCGCGCATGCAATCGCTGTTGCGGATCATGGCGCCAATGGCGATGCCGAGCATCCTGGCCATACTCCTGCTTTCCTTTGTCCGCGCCCTCGAATCCTTCGAGGTTCCCCTGCTGATCGGCGTTCCCGGCGGCGAGGCCACGGTGACGACCGCGCTCTATCGCAGCATCCGCACCGGCCTCGTGCCTCGGTATGGCGAGGCCAGCGCCTATGCGGTCCTGCTTGTCATAGCCATCATTCCGCCGCTGGTCCTTTACTACCGCGCGACGCGGGCGGCGGGGAAATTCGCAACCATCACGGGCCGAGGTTTTCGCCCGGGGCGGATCGCCTTGCGCCGCTGGCGCTGGCCCTGCGCGCTCTTCGTGCTTCTGGTTCCCGTGTCATTGGTCGCGCCCTTGTCGATAATGCTTTGGGCCTCGTTCACCCCCACCTATGTCGGCGCCTCCATGGCCGATGTCGGCCGCATGTCGCTGGGCAATTACGCGGCGATCATGGCGCGCGACGATGTGCTGAACGCCCTTGGCAACAGCCTCTTCGTGGGGGCATGCAGCGCGGCCTGCGTCGCGCTGGGCAGTTTCGCGCTCAGCATGATCGTCGTGCGCAGCCGGGCTTCCGCGCGCTTCGCCATTGACGCGATCTGCTCCGCCCCGCTGGTGTTCCCCGGCATCGTTCTGGGCTTCGCGATCCTGCAACAATTTCTCTATCTGCGCTCGATTCCCATCTATGGAACCGACTGGGTCCTCATCATCGTCTTCATCGTGAAATTCATGCCCTATGGCATGCGGTTTTCGCACACATCCTTGCTCTCCCTGTCAAAGGAACTGGAAGAGAGCGGGCATATGTCCGGCGCCAGCGCTTTCACCGTGCTGCGTCGGATCGCCCTCCCGCTCGCAGCTCCCGCCGTGGCCGCGACCGCCATTTATGTCTTCATGAATTCGATGCGCGATTTGTCATCCGTGGTGCTTTTGTCGGGACCGCGCAACAATGTCATTCCCATGGTCATTCTCGACCTGTGGAACAATGGCGAAATCCCGCGCCTCGCCGCGCTGAGCGTGCTGGTTGCTGGCGGCGTGAGTGGCATCGGCGTCGTCTTCATGCGCTTCGTCGACCGTTACGGGCTGCGCGCCTGAGCTTGAATGTTCAAGCGCTGGCGAGCAAGCGTCCCTGGCCCTGGATCGGCTTCCAGAAGTCGACGATGTGCAAGGCGTTCCAGATGAAGGCGTTCATGTTGCAGATCACCGGCTTGCCGAAAGCCTTTTCGAGCGGCTCGACCATCGGCATCACGATCCAGGCGCCGCCGCCAATATAGAGCCCATCGGCGTCGGGAAAATCCTTGAGCGCCTGCGACCCCAGCGCATAAGCCAGATCAAGGCTTTCCTCCACTCCCATGTGCTGGAAGCGCTCGGGACCCATGACTTCGCTGGACACGCCTGCGACGGCGACCCCGTCACGCGCCAGGAAATCGCCCAGCGTCTTGTTCATGTCGGGACGCCATTTGTTGGCGAGCGCCAGATTTTTGATGCCCATATGCCGACAAGCCCGACCAACGCCCAGAATCGAAGATGTCGCGGGTTTGCCAGTGCATTTCGCAAGACGTTCGATCAGCCGGTCATGGGCGTCGACGCCGATGAGGATCGGCAAGGGAACGCCCGATTGCATGATGAGATCTATGCCGCGTCCGCACAGGCCCTCGGCGATTTTCTCGGCGTTGGAAAACACCCGCTCCACATCGGTGGCGGAGAACTCCGCGAGCCCCACGCCCTCCCCCACCAGCATGACGTCATTGCGCACGATCCGGTAGAATTCATAGGGCATGTTGTCCATGATCGACAAAGGCCAGAGCATGCCGAGTTTTCGTTTTGGCAAAAATTCATGCAGCATGGTTTTCCCCCGGCCCGGGCGCTCTTGTTCTGATGAGATCGAGGCGCCATAATATTTGGCGCTGAGTATTTATCGGCATGCGCATAGTGTCAACGTGGGGAGGCGCATGTGTTCGCAGGATGCTTGAAACATATGGCGCTCGCAGCAGTTCTTGCGCTGAGCGCGTCCTTTGTCGCGGGCGCGCCAGTCAGCGCGCAGGACGCAGCTGAGGTGACGGACTATCGCGGTTCGGACCGTCAGGCGAGGCTCGAAGCGGGCGCCCGCAAGGAAGGTCAGATCCTCCTCTACACCACGGGAACGCAGATCGAACCACTGATTGATCGATTCAAGCAAAAGTACCCCTTCATTCGCATAGAGCAGGTCCGCGCCGACCCTCAGCAGATAGCCGCCCGCGCCATGCAGGAATATGCGACAGGTCTGCATATTGTTGACGGCTATGAACTCACATCGTTTTCCCTGGCGCCCCTGCGCGCAGCCAAGGCGCTGGCGCCGATCCATGCGCCCGAGGCGGCCGCTTTCGCCGAGGGCGCCACCGGCCCCGAGAGAAACTGGATCGTCGTGCGGGAATCTTACGCTGGCATTGGCTATAATCCCGCGAGGCTTGCAACGGCCGATGCGCCGAAAACCTTCGCCGATTTGCTGGCGCCGCAGTGGCGCGGCAAGCTGGCCATCAACGATTCCGCAACCTCGATCGCCTTCGTCGCGGCGATGTCGATCGCCGAGGGCGATGACTTCGTCCGCAAATTCAAGCAGCAACGCACGCGCGTCTACAACATAACCGCGCGCGCGCTGGCGAATTTCGTCATCTCCGGCGAAGTGGTGCTGTCGCCAACGATCTACAATTCCCATGTCATCGCCAGCAAGGCGGCGGGCGCCTCCATCGAATGGATCGCGCCTGGCCCTGTCGTGGTCAACGATTCCGCCGTTGCGGTGGCCGCGCGTGCGCCCCATCCGCACGCCATGATGCTCCTGACGGATTTCTTCCTCTCCAGGGAGGGGCAGGAGATGTATCTGAAGCTCGGCTACAATTCACCGCGCAACGACATGCAGTCGCCCGAAGACAAAAGCCTGCGGAAAATCTATCTTTCGTCGCTGCCTGATTTCGAAGCGGCATACGAGCGCTGGACGCGGCTCTATGAAGCGACGTTTCTGAAATAGACGATTGCCGCGCTTGCGACCTCATGGGGTCGACGGAAGCCTGCGTCGGCGTGGGAGGGCGGCCGCAAATCACGTCCCATGCCGCCGCAAGAGCCGCCTGCCATTGGCAGGCGCCCTGTGCGTGTCGGCCAGCCTCAGCGAGCGACGGCGATATCCTGGAACGCGACGGACGCCGGATCGAGCTTCTGGGCCGCCACGTCATTGCGCGTCGCCTTCACGCCCTTTTCGAAGCCGGCCATCTGCAGGATTTCGAGCGCCTCGTCGGGATCGGAGCTTTCGAACCAATATTCGAGGCCGGCGGGAATGAGGATGCCTTCGTGCTTGGCGTATTCCCCAATCAGCACGTCCCCAGGCCCGTAGAACTTCACCTTCCCTGCGAGCACGAACCAGAAGCCGTCCATGCCCGTGTGGGAGTGCAGGTTGTTCTCCCCGCCCTCCTGCACGATCTGCACACGGCCACGGATCACAGGCGACTGGGCGAGCTGCACGATGCCCTTGCCCTTGCGCAGATGGTCGGGCTTCTTGTAGCTGAAGGTCTGGTAGCCCTGGGGCGCCGGGCGATTGTCATCCATGGTCTTCCTCACTTGGTTTCGACTTTTTGCTGGGCCGCATGCGCCCAATTTTTCCGTCTCAGGATCCTTGAAATCGAGGCCAGCGTCAAGGTGGCGCCTGCAAGACGGATCGGCGCAATGGGCGCCGCCTCGCCAAGCCATGAAACGGCCGGAGGCTCCTGTCAGTGTTGCGCCTTCCTGGGCTCAGGGGTCGGGGCCACAGGAACGCAGCGGCGCCAGATCAGCAAAAGCCCCGGAAATCCGGGGGGATGGAGGCGGGGAACAGGGGCATGGGGCTGCGGGGGCGCCGCGCCCTGAAGAGTGACGATCAGGCGATCTGCGCGTCGCCTAGAGCCGATCCCGCATGGCGCCGCCATGATTGGGCGCCGCCAGCAGAAGGGAACCCGCCAGAGCTGGAGACTTCGTACCAATCATCCCCAGCTTCAAAAACGATGGGAGTTTTTTATGCAAATTGACCGTTTTGTCACTGAGACTGAAGCTACTAAAATTTTAAGCCTTTCTAGAACAACCCTTTGGAGACTGCGTCGTGCC
>Ga0114974_10002284_pt1 | contig 14750 bp, 11 predicted proteins | sample S_130206_EF_Meta_FD_87318 | JGI IMG/M metagenome (GOLD analysis project Ga0114974, IMG submission 87318) | Freshwater microbial communities from Lake Simoncouche, Canada to study carbon cycling - S_130206_EF_MetaG | ecosystem: Environmental > Aquatic > Freshwater > Lake | place: Lake...
GCGGCGCTCCACCTCACCGAAGCGGCGGCGGAACTTCTCATTCGCCCCGCGGAGCGCCGCCTCCGCATCAATCCCGCTGCGGCGTCCAAGGTTGACCAGCACCGCCATCACATCGCCGAGCTCGTCTTGTGCGGCGGCGAGCGTCGCGGCACTTTTAGCACCGCGCCCAGTGATGCTGTCCGGATTCCCCGCCGCTTCTAGGGCTTCGGTCAACTCTTGGATCTCTTCGGCGAACTTCTCACGCACGCCGTCCAGCGTTGGCCAGTCGTAACCCATCGCACTCGCGCGATCCTGTAGCTCGCGACTCGCCGAAAGCGCCGGCAGCCCGCGGCTCACCCCACTCAACGCGCTCTTACTCTTTGGGTTTGCCTCACCACGTTCGGCGCGCTCCTCCGCCTTCACTGATTCCCAGGCGCGCTGCACCTCACGAGTCGTCTCTGCCGTTGCCTCGCCAAAGACGTGCGGATGGCGGCGAATGATCTTCTTCGCGAGCCGCTCCTGCACATCGGTGAGGTCGAATGCGCCACGCTCCGCCGCCAACTGCGTGTGGAGCACAATCTGCAAAAACACGTCGCCCAACTCTTCGGCCATCGCCGCGTCGGTCGCAGCGCTCGGCGCCGCCGCCTGCGCCTCAATCGCATCGTGCAGCTCCCACGCCTCTTCAATCAGGTGCTTCGCCAGCGTCAGGTGCGTCTGCTCGCGATCCCACGGGCAACCGTCCGGTGCACGGAGTCGTGCGCTCAGCCACGGCATCGCCCAGGGTGAGGCGAGCGCCTCAATCGGCGCAAGTGGCGGAATGAGGAGTGCTTCCCATGCGATGGACTTACCTGCGGCAACGCTCTGCAGTGTGGCGGTCTCTCCTGACGGAAGGAGCGTCACCTGATGTTGCGCTCCGTAGAGGCGCTCAAGCAGCGCCACGCCGCTCCCGCCCCTCCCTGGGAGTTCCGTGTCAGCAACTTCGCGCGCATCTTTTTGCGCAACAGTTCGTGTGACAAAGAGTGGAAGACGAGGATCTGCCGCAGTTGATGCGATTGCAGCCAGCGGGATGATAGCCAGCCCTCCACTCAGATCAACATGCGGGGCAGCCGTCCGGGCGGATGCAATGAGCGACTCAACTGCGAACTGGTCGCCGCGCGCCGTCACGGCGCTGGTGAGCCCCCCGCCTCCTGGACCACGCTACCTTCAATGACAATCTTCGCCGTCTGTCGATACGTGTCGAGCCAGATAAGGAAGCCGCTCGTCTTGATGGTTGCCTTCTGCTCTTCCGTCAGCGCGCGCTCCTCCACGGCGTTGATCTTGAAGATCACCATCTGACCGTTAAGTGTCTGGACGTTGCTTACTTCACCCGCCGCAAGTAGCCAGGCTGCCGAGCCGATCTGCGCGTTGAGCGAATAGCGGGAGGTGAAGCCAAGATTATCCGTGGTCATCCCATCAAACTCCTTGAGCGCCTCTGCCGCACGTTCATCAAAGTCAACAGATGCGCCGGCAAGCTCTTTGGCGAGCAGCTCCATGCGCAGCGTCATCCCCTCGCGGCGACCCTCAAACTGGATCACGTGATAGCCAAACTCCGTCTTGATCGGGCCAAGAAGGTCACCGACCTTCAGGCCGTCTGCCCAAACGGCGGTCTCAAACGCGGGAACATAGCTCCCCTTGGACGCCCATCCGAGACTGCCGCCCTTCTTCCCGGAGCCGGTGTCGTCACTCTGATCTGCGAGTGACTCCATCGATGCTCCGGCTGCAATCTTTTCGTAGGCAGCCTTTGCCTCGGCTTCAGCGGCAGCCCAGGCTGGATCAGCTGGATCTAGTTTTGCGGCATCTTTTGATTTGTCGTTTGGACTGTAAAGCAAGTGTCGGACGAGAACCTCTTCAGCCCCACTGTTCCCTTCTGGAACCGGTAGCGCAATGTAACTGATGTCACGCTGCTCAACTGGATCAACGAGAAGTTCGGCCGTAACGACGTCGCTCAGGGCAGCGCTAAGCGCACGCTCCCCAACAATCTTCTTGTAAAGGTCCATGTTGATCTTTGCGTCGCTTGCACTCACGTCAAAGTTCGGGTCGGCCTGCGCAGGGCGAATCTGATCTACGTAAAATATGACCAAGGTGTCTATGGACTGAGTGATCACTTCGGTTGGACCAACTGCGGTAAGTGCCCAGGCGGCTGCGTAGGCTGGGTCAGTCGACGGATCCTCAGCCTTCGAACTCCACCCAATGCGTCCCCCCTCAGCGGCAAACGAATCAGACGACTCTCGCTTCGCAATAGCTCCAACATCGCCACCTGCCTTAATCTCCGCGAGGATTGCGTCGGCCCTCAGTTGTGCGGCGGCGGTCGTCGCCTTGGTAGGGAGCCCCTTTGGACCATCTGCAATCGCAATGGAGATGCGTCGCAATAGGCGCAACTCAGGGGTCGCGGTCTCTTCTGCCCATGCGGCGTCAATCGCCGCCTGATCAACGGTGATGTTTCTCTCAGCCGCAAGCTGCGCGACGAGTAGCGCGTCAATAATGTCTGATGTCAGCTGACTGCTCAGATTTGTTCCCGCATCGTTGATCTGCTGCAGGAGCGCGTTGCCTTCATCGTTTGACAGCGTGCCAGAAGAGACTCGCGCCCTCACGCGTGCAGCCTCGAGGTTGAGTCGGAAGTTTGCAATGTCACCACGTGACTTCGCCTCTCCGACGGTAATCGACGAGCCGTTTACTTCAACTGCTGAAGCAAAGTTGTCGCTCCACCAACTCACAGCGAGGACTGCTGAGAGAAGGAGGGTGGAGAGCGCAATGGCGCTCAGGAAGGCGAGGTTGGTGAGGACCGACTTGTCAGTTTCTGCAAGTCGGGCTGCAATCTTCGCTCGAGCTGACTGGAAAAGGTTCATGGTTTTTACGCCCCCTACGGTGATGATCAGGCCGATATCCCGACCAGTATAGGGGACTGGGTGCTATCCTCGTGCGACCATGAATGCGCGCTCTTCAGAACTCACCGTTGGGCGCCCGCAGCGCGGCGCCCTCGGCTCAATCGCGGAATCCCTCTCGGCGCTGGTAAAGCGCCGCAGGCTGATCTGGTATCTCGCCGACTCGTCGCTTCGATCCAAAGGGGCCAGCTCACTCTTCGGCAATGCATGGCTCATCATTGACCCAACCCTGCAGCTCGCAATTTATTACTTGCTCGTTGGCGTCATTCTACGAAGGCCAGAGCCTGCATTCCCGCTCTTCCTCTTTGCAGCAATCCTTCCATGGCGATGGTTCACTCAGGCAATCAGCAGCTCTACGGAATCGGTTCGCAGAATGGGGAAGGTCATGCAGCAGATCGTCTTCCCGCAAATTGTGCTTCCCTTTGCTTCAATCGGAGCAAGCTTTGGAAGCTTTGTCTTCGGATTCATCCCCTTGATGGCCCTCTATCTGATCTACCCAGACCGAATTACCGTATGGATTCTTGCGTTGCCGGCAGTGATGGTTGTGCAACTCCTCTGGACGCTCCCAATCGCGATCATCCTAAGCGCAGCAAACGTCTTCTACGGTGATATAGGGAACCTTGTAAAACACTTCCTACGCCTCGCCTTCTACCTCTCCCCCGCGCTCTTTAGCTACGACAAGCTGCTCAAAGCCGCAGAGAACTACCCTCTTGTTGTACAAATCCTGCACTTGAATCCGATGGCGTGGGTGCTCATCGCGTACCGTGACCTTCTCTACTACGGACGAGCCCCAGACTGGTTTGGGCTCTTCGTGGTGGGAGTCCTCTCTATTCCATTCACTCTTCTATCTATCTACGCCTTCAACCGTCTCTCCCCCGGCTTCGCAAAGGTGCTCTGATGGCTGAGCACCCGCCAATCCTGCTCGAAAACCTCGGCGTCTCGTTTGACTTGCGACGAAGCAAGAAGCGCGTCCGTCGCAGCATGGTTGGAAAGGTCCAGCGGCTCGATGAGAACGGCAAGTTCTGGGCGGTTCGCAACATCAGCCTCCGCGTAGAGTCTGGCGAATCCCTCGCCGTTATCGGCGCCAATGGTGCGGGGAAGAGCACCCTCTTAAAGGTGCTTGCTGGAATCATCCGCCCAGATGAGGGAAAGATTGAGGTGCGCGGAAGGATCGCGACGCTCCTCCAGCTGGCCGCCGGCTTCAATGATGAGCTGAATGCCGAAGAGAACATTCTCCTCGTGGGGGAGTTTCTTGGGTTCCCCTCGCCAGAGATGCAGAAAAAGGTCCAAGAGATTTTGGAATTTGCTGACATCGGTGACTTCGCAGAGTCGCCCGTCAGCACGTACAGCTCGGGAATGCGCGCGAGGCTAGGGTTCGCCGTAGCAACATCGGTGGAGCCAGATGTACTCCTACTTGATGAAGTCCTCTCAACCGGCGACGCGGCATTTAGGGAGAAATCTCGCGCGCGAATCGTTGAACTTATGAATATGGCGCACGCGATCGTCTACGTGACTCATGACCTTGACTCAGCAGCGAAGTTCTGCACCAAGGCGATCGAGATAGAAGAGGGGCTCATTGTGGCTGCGGGCCCTGCACAGACTGTCATTGATGCCTACCTTGTAAAGATGGGGAAGAAGAAGTAGTCGACGCGCTCTACTTATGGGATTGATGGTGCGGGCAAGCCACCGGCATAATTCACAATCACGAGCAGCGTCCGCGCAGAATCCAACTCCAAGATTGGCTTCACCTCAGCACTCTTGATTACGGCACCAGATGGGTCACTTACAGTGACAACGCGACCAATAGAAAGGCCGCGCGGGAAGGCCGAGCGAATCGCGGAGCTGAGCTCAATCCCAGAGGTCGTGACTTCTGCGCCAACAGGCACGTCACGAAGTGCATCAATGTCATCGAACACAAGCGGGTTTGCACCGCGCCCGTGAAGTAGGCCGATCGCCCCAGTGGTGGCAATCTCTGCCGTAACGGTGAACTCTGGGTCACTCACGAGCCGGACCTGCGCGCTCCCCTCAGATACTGAGATCACACGCCCAGCTAGCGTCCCACCTGCACCAATCACCACGTCACCCTCAGTGATTCCGTCACGTGACCCGCGATCAATGATCACGAGCCGCTTTCCGATTTCAAAATCGCGAGCCACTACCTGTACCGCAATACTGCTGAACGAGATGGATGAACGTAGGTCAAGAATCGCTTGGAGTTCAGTGATCTCCCGCTCAAGGCTCGCCACGCGAGCGGCTGAGGCGGCAGCCTCGTCACGCTCTTGCAGCGTGAGGGCGAGACGCGTGCGAAGCGCCTGAATGTCGCTAGCCAAGACTCCAGCTGCCGCAAGGCTGCGGCCAACAGCAGCAATCGGCTCCGTTGCAACGCGCAGCACGCTGGAAGCGCCGTCGCGGACTGCAACGCTTACTGACGTACCCGAGGTAAGTAGAAGGAGAAACGATAGTACGATCAGTACTGGGGTAGCACGACCACCAAGTGAGACCTCAGTACGGCGACCCGTCCGAAGCCGTGAACGGAAGAGCATGGCGGTGCGTTACCGGAGTGGGCGTTGGTAGGTCTCTGGAACGAGCAGCTTCTCCAGCGTTTCCACTTCTTGCAGAATAATCCCCGTGCCTCGCACCACACAGGTGAGCGGGTCATCGGCAATGCGCACAGGCATGTTCGTTTCGGCTGCGAGTCGAATCTCAATCCCGAGCAGCAGCGCACCACCACCGGCGAGAACGATCCCCTGGTCCATGATGTCTGCCACCAACTCGGGTGGCGTCTCTTCAATGGTGTCGCGCACCGCGTTGACGATCTCAACGAGTGAAGGCTCAATCGCCTCGCGAATCTGCGGCGCGCCAACTTCAACCGAGCGCGGCAGACCCGTAAGGAGGTCGCGTCCGCGTAGCGTGATGCGTTGCGCGTCCCACTCACCAGAGTGGGCGGATCCGATGGCGATCTTGATGTCTTCTGCAGTGCGCTCACCAAGGAGCATGTTGTACTTGCGGCGAGCATAAGCAACGATGTTTTCGTCCATCTCGTCGCCAGCGATGCGAATGCTACGAGCCGTCACAATGCCACCGAGGCTCGTCACCGCAACTTCTGTGGTGCCACCGCCAATGTCAACGATCATGCTCCCCGATGGTTCAGCAACGGCGAGCCCTGCGCCGATCGCCGCCGCCATCGGTTCCTCAACGAGACGGACCCATCGGGCCCCCGCCTTCAACGCCGCGTCGCGCACGGCACGCTTCTCAACTTCGGTCACGCCAGAAGGGATCCCGATGATCATGCGGGGTCGCGCGGCGAGCCAGCCGCCCGAGTGCACCTTGCGGACGTAGTGGCTGATCATCTGTTCTGTTACCGCTGCGTCAGAGATGACGCCATCACGGAGCGGACGAATGGCAATGATGTTCGCCGGTGTTCGACCGAGCATGCGCTTCGCCTCAGCGCCAATGGCGAGCACCTTGCGCGACTTCGCCTCAACAGCAACGACAGAGGGTTCACTAATGACAATCCCTTTGCCGTGCACATGGACGAGGGTGTTCGCCGTACCAAGGTCGATCCCAACGTCGTTGGAGAAGAGGCTGTAGATGCGGTTTAGCATTGAGCGATGGTAGCACCAGCCTCGCGCTAGTCTGGCGCCGCCGTAGCCGCCCAGATCGCGGGTCGCTGCGAACGGATGCTCGCCCAGCGACCGTGCCCAATCACGAGGTGGTCAAGGAACTCAAGGTCGAGCAGTCGCGCCGCCGCCACAACCTCCGCAGTCAGCCGCAGATCCTCCTCTGATGGCTCCGGATCACCACTCGGATGGTTATGCACGAGCGCAAAGCCAACTCCACCCCCCTCTACGACTGGGCGCAACAGTTCGGCGATGCGCACGCTCGTCCCTGTCGCCGTTCCCACATAGATTTGGTGAAGCGCGAGAAGCCCGTTACGCCCATCAACCACAGCAACATGGAGCTCCTCTTGCTCGCGCCGTCCGAGGAGCGGCGTTGCGAGCGCCGCCAGGTCTGCAGGCGACTGCACGCGCTGTCGCCCCATTGGCCACCATGCGGTCGCCACCCCGAGCGCCTGCATGACCCGCTGCACACGCGCCGACGCATCTGCCGGCACTCCTGCTCGTGAAAGCCGCGTACCAATGTGCCCATGGAAGAGCTGTTGTGGTTCACCCTTCAACACACGGAACAGATGGTCGGAGAGGCCGGGAATCTCAGCGAGTACTTCGATCGCGTTGAGCAGTTCGCGGTCTCTCTCTACCGCCTCGATGGTTGGCTCAACCGCTGGGCTCTCTGCAGCTATCACACTCACCTCTCCTCATGGGACTGGCGCCCCCGGTGACGCGACGAGCCCGCCGTTTTCCCGCCACGCCACCGGAAGCTCCGCCACTATGTGCGGCACGGTGTAGCGCGTGCGTATGCGTTGAGTGTGGAAATCTCGCGGGGCTTCGCCGCCGGTGAGTTACGCCGTGAAGGTGGCGAGGACGAGCAGCGCGTTATACGCGGCGTGCAACACAATCGTGGCGAGAAGTGAGCGACGACGCACCCAGAGCCATCCGAGTGCGATACCGAGCGGAAGACGAATCGCGAAGGCGACCCCAGCAACAGCGAGCGCGTCGCCGACGCTCTCACCACCGATGTTGAGCGTGTGCGCAAAGGCGAAGACGATCGCGGAGAAGACGATCGCACGGCGCACGCCTGACTGGCGCCCCCACGCCTGCGCGATGACGCCGCGGTAAAGGATCTCTTCGCCGATCGGCGCAACAATCACCGCACTCAAAAGATTGATTAGGAGTGCGCGACTGTCATCTGATGGCGGCAGTGGCGACTCTGGAACCGCACCTGTGCTCTGAATCAGGAGTGCGCTAAAGAGCGCCGCCGCAACCACGATCGGTATTGTGAGCGCAAGCCCCCAGGCAACGTCGCCGAGTGCCCCGCCGCGCCGATCGGCGACTGGGAGGTTTGGAGATGCAATCTCGTGTTCGCCCACGATTTCACGCCACTTCGCCGCACCAGTGCCGACCACGATGAGGGCAACGACGAGCGTTGTGGCGAGGTTGGTGCTGAGCGCGATCGCGAGCGTTGCCGACGCGGCATCCAGTTGCGCAAAACCGCCGAACGGGGCAAAGAGGAGCAGGAGCGGAGCAGGGGCGAGGATGGCGAGCGGCAGTGCCGACCAGAAGATCGCGAGTGGCCCGGGGCCACGCCAGCTCCACTCAGGCGTGTCAACGGAGCGCTGCAGTGCGGATGCACCGCTCAATCCGATCAGTCCAAGACTGAGGACAAGAAGACCGACGGCAAGCGCAAGCTCACCCGCTCCTGCGATCGCAGTGAAAAAGAGTGCGCCTCCTCCGATGCTCGCCAAAAGGCCAAGAACGTAAAGCGCTGGCGCCTCACGACCAGCCAGTTGCAGAAGGCCCGGTCGCGGGCGGACGTCCATTTACGGAGTTGTTCCAGCCGTCAGCTCAGCAAGCGTGTCGAGCACGCGCTTCAGCTCCGCGATCCGCTCACCGTAAAGTCCAAAGTCGCCGGCACGCAGCGCCTCTTGTGCCTGTGCATAAAGTTCTGAGGCGCGTGTCACGAGTCCACTGATATCGGTTGGCTCTGTCCCGCCGCCTGGATCAACGACGCCGCCACCAACGAGGAGGTTGAGCGCCTGCGCCAACGTGTCACCCCAGACAACCTTGGTTGAGGTTGCCGCAACAATCTTCTGGAACTCTGGGAAGGAGCTTGATGTTGACTGCAGATAGACCGGCTGCAGGTAGACGAGCGTGTCGCCGATCGGTGTGACGATCAGGTTGCCACGCGTCACCAGCGAACCAGACTGATCCCAGAGTGTGGTCTGCGCTGAAATGATCGGATCCGCATCAATGCGTGCACCAACCTGGCTCGGACCGAAGACGGAGGTGTCCTTCGGGAAGCGGTAGCTCACCACCTGCCCGTAGTTCTCACCATCGTTGCGCGCTGCAACCCAGGCGATCATGTTCGGTCGGCTCGTTGGAACGAGCGGCTGAATCAGCGCGAACTCCGTGGCCTCTTGGCCGGGGAGTCGAACGCGAACGTAGTAGGCCTCACCCGGAAGTGACTGCGAACCCGCAGCAGACTCTGGAACCGTCCACACATCATCCTGGCGATAGAAGGTCTGCGGATCGGTGACGTGATAGCGCGCGTAGACGCGCGTTGCGGCATCAAAGCCCGCCTCGCCAACACGAAGGTGGGCGCGAAGGTCTTGCGGCATCTCGTCGAGTGGGCGGAGCAGGCCAGGGAAGACACCGCTCCAGGCACGAGCGAGCGGATCTGATGCGTCAGCGATGTAGATCTTCGTCTCGCCGGTATAGAGATCCACCGTCGCCTTGATGCTGTTGCGAATGTAGTTTGCCGGTCGATCAAAGCTGTTCGATGTCAAGACAGATGGATCGAAGAACTGCGCGTTCGGGAAGCGATCGCTCACTGTATAGCCGTCCACCATGTAGCTGAGGCCGCCGTCTTCGCGGATCACAAGGTACGGATCGCTATCCCAACTGACGAATGGAGCGAGGGCGCTGATGCGCTCACTGATGGTGCGGCGCCAGAGGAGCTGGCTTTCCGCTGTGATTTGATCGCTGATCAGAAGGTTAAAGTCGCCGAGGCGCGCGGCAAAGAGGAGCCGATCCGCAAACGTCTTCAGCGAGATGCCGCCACTCCCACTCCACGTGGTGGTGGCGTCGGTTGCCGTTGTGCCGTCATCCGCACCCTCACCGACCGGGTAGTCAAACTCAGGCGTCTTGGCGCCAACGACCACCCAGTCATCATCCAACTCACCGAAGTAAATACGCGGCTCCGTCACCACGGGAGCACCGTCTGTTGAGACGGGTGGGATGTCACGAATGATGAGTTGTGGGAGTCCGCCAGACGCGACACCAGCAACAGGGACCATCGCCACGCCAATGCCGTGCGTGAAGGCGATGCGACGATTTACCCATGTCGAGGACTGCAGCGCACGTTGCGGGTTCAGTTCGCGCGCGGAGAGCATCACGAGTCGCTGCTCGCCGTTAATCTCGTATCGATCAACATCCACGTCCGAGAAGTTGTAGTACTGGCGAACCGTCTGTAGCTGGTCAAGTGTCTGCTGTAGCGGTCGGTAGTCCCAGAGTCGCGCGTCGGCAAAAGTTGCGGAATCCTTCGCAATCGCCTCTGGCGTCAGCTCCGCCTCGCCGTCGTACTGCGCCTCACTCCAGCCGTCCAACCCAAAGGCGAGGCGCGTCATCTTGATGTTGTTGGCGATGTATGGCTCCTCAAGCGCGAACTCGTTCGGCTGCACCTGGAAGCGCTGCACAAACTCTGGGTAAATCCCACCGAAGATCCCCGATGCGCCGATCCAAACAATGCCGGTCAGGGCGAGTGGCCAGGTGGAACGGGTCAGCGCCGCGCCAACCAAGAAGGCGGCGGCGATTGCGGCGATCCCAGTAAGGATGTCCAAGCCTGGGAGCCGTGCCGCCTGATCTGCGTACGAGAGGCCAGTGGCAACTCCGGTGGATGAGTAGACGAGCTCCAACTTATCCAACTGATAGCCGTATGCGGTGGCGAGAAGGATGCCGCCAACGAGGAGCGCAAGGTGGAGGCGCGGGAGCACGCCAACGAAGCCGAGGCCGCGTGCGCCAATCAATGGGAGGTAGCGCAGCGCAGTGAGGATTGTCCCTGCAAGCAACAACGTCACAACGATCCCTTGCGCCAAGCGCAAGATTGGTAGCTCAAAGAGATAGAAGGAGATGTCACGGCCGAAGGACGGATCAACTACTGGCGTGCCGCTCGGATCAAAGCTGACGGCGTGTTGCCAGAGGCTGATCGCCTCCCAGTTCGCCGCAACCTGCGCACCAATGATCAGCGCAACAATCACCGCAGCAACACGTAGCGCACCGTTCCCAACACGCACCACGGCAGAGCCTTCGCCGCCGAGGTTCGCTCCACCGCTTGAGGCGAAGAGGTCGCGAAGTGCATCGCCGATTCCGTCAATGCGAATCTGCCCGCGCTCGTTGACGAGCGGTGGTCGATCTTGGCGCGCCTGACTCGTCTCCTGTCGCGCGTCAGATGCGCCGCCTCCACCTTGACGACGAGAGATCAGCCCAGCGAGGACGACGGTAATCAGTAGGAAAGCGAGCGCAGCGAGCGCGGCGACGACGAAGAGCGTCCCCTGAATCTGTAGGCGCTGCCAGAAGAGTGCGCCTGCTCCGAGTGATTCAAACCATCGCGCATCAGTGAGGAGGCCGATGATCGGGCCGCCAATGAAGAAGAGTCCGATGAGCACCGGGAAGAAGAGCGAACGCAGGCTCAGTTTTGGCCGCGTGAAATTTGTGCCGCCACCAGATGCGGGGCGTCGAGCGCGGGGGCGTGAAGGGGGTGGCGCGCCTTCGTCGGCGCCGTCCACGGTGGCGTTGTCCACGGCTGGGCTCTCGCCGCCACCACGTCGTCGCTCGAGCTCCTCAAGGAAGTCCTTGAATGGATCCGTCACGTCGTCTCCTCCGTGTTGTTCACCCTTACGGCCGGTGCGCTACCTCAACGGCTCGCGCAAACGCATCGAGTGCCGCCTCAGCAACTTTCGACCCACTCATCGTAGCGACTCGCATCGGATCCCACTTTGCCGCAACCTGGAGCGCGAGGGGGCGGCGCCACGGCTCACTCGACTGCGCCGCCTCGCCAACCAATCGCAACTTGAGACAGGAGCGACCCTCCTCTACGGCGAGGAGGTCGCCGAGGCCGTTCGTCATTAAGGCTCCATAACGTTCGAGCGGTGCGATCGGTGGCGGCCCAGCGAGCGGCGCAACCTCGCGGCAGCTCACCACGCCATCACCATCTTGCACCCAGAAGAGCGCGATCCACCAACCATCGGGCATGGTGCTCGGCTGGGCAGCTCCAGCGCGGATCTCTCCCTCCGCGCGCCCCTCAATCACGATCGGTCGCACCTTCAGGAAGCTCGTCCCTGGGAGCGGCAGCCGCTCCGCTGAGTTCTCCACTCCGTTACTCACTCCCACTCAATCGTTGCGGGCGGCTTGGAGGTGATGTCATAGACAACGCGCGTCACGTTCGGCACTTCGTTCACGATGCGCGAAGAAATTTTTGCCATCAGGTCATACGGAAGGCGCGCCCAATCGGCGGTCATCCCGTCTTCACTCGTCACCGCGCGAATCGCCAAAACGTTGCCGTACGTACGGCCATCACCCATCACACCAACGGAGTGAAGCGGCGTCAACACGGCGAACGACTGCCAGATGCTGCGATACATCCCCGCCGCCTTGATCTCATCAATGACGATCCAGTCCGCTTCGCGCAGTGTGTCGAGTCGCTCGCGCGTCACCTCGCCAAGGATGCGAATCGCAAGGCCGGGACCAGGGAAGGGCTGACGCAAGATCACGCTCTCTGGGAGTCCGAGTTGAAGGCCAACGGCGCGCACTTCGTCTTTGAAGAGTGCGCGGAGCGGCTCAACAAGCTCAAATTTCAGGTCATCGGGGAGGCCGCCAACGTTGTGGTGCGTCTTGATCTTCTGCGCCGACTTTGTCTCCTTTGAGGTTGACTCGATCACATCCGGGTAGAGCGTCCCCTGCGCAAGGAACTTGAAGTCGCCCGCCCGAGCCGACTCCTCTTCAAAGACGCGAATGAACTCTCGGCCGATGATCTTCCGCTTCTCTTCAGGGTCCACCACCCCTTCAAGCGCATGCTGGAATCGCTCCTGCGCCTCAACCATGATGATCTTCATGCCGAGCTGTTCGGCGAAGACTTCGCGCAGGATCTCCGATTCGCGCTTGCGCATCAGGCCGTGATCAACGTAGACACAGGTGAGTCGATCGCCGATCGCCTTATGGACGAGCGCCGCCGCAACGGCGGAGTCAACGCCGCCAGAGAGTGCACAGAGGACGCGGTCCGTTGGGCCAACCTGCGCCTTGATCGCAGCAACCGCGTCGTCCGCGAGTCGCCCTGGCGTCCAGGTCGCCTTCGCCTTTGCGATCCCGAGCACGAAGTTCTGCAGCAGTCGCTTGCCGCTCGGGGTGTGCACCACCTCCGGATGGAACTGGATCCCCCAGAGGTTGCGTGCCGTGTCGGCGAGCGCGGCGAACGGCGTGGAGTCTGTTGTTGCAAGCGCCGTAAAGCCGGGAGGCGCATCAATGATGGAGTCGCCGTGACTCATCCAGACGCGCTCTGCACCGGACGTGCCGAGTCCATCAAAGAGTGGGCTCGTCGCCCCGCTAATGCTGATGTCGGCCGGTCCGTACTCACGCCGAGCTGACGGACCAACGCGACCGCCGAGTTGCTGCGCCATCAGCTGCACGCCGTAGCAGACGCCAAGGATCGGAACGCCAGCGCTCCAGAGGGCGGCGTCTGGCTTCGGCCCCACGTCGTCATACACCGAGAACGGACTGCCACTCAGGATGATGCCGGCCGGCTTGCGCGCCAGGATCTCACTGATCGGAAGATCAAATGGCACGAGCGCCGCATACACGTTCATCTCGCGAACGCGGCGCGTGATCAGTTGTGCAAACTGGCTGCCGAAATCTAGGACGAGGATGCCGCCCGTCTCAACTCCGGTTGCCATTGCGCTCGCCGTGGCGCCAGCTTCAGCGGCCACGCTGCCAGCTCTTCCCTTCGGTCGCCGCAGCCGGCGCGTAAATCACCTCAACGTCGCGGAATGCGGCGAGCGTCTGGACGCCGAGCGCCGCCGCTGATTGGCGCACCGCACCAACAAGGTTCTCGCTTCCGTCGGTGACGCGGGACGGTCCGTTGAGGATCTGCTCCATGCTCCCCGCGATTCCCACCTCAATGCGGGTGCCGCGCGGCAGCGTTGGTGATGAGGCGGCCATCCCCCAGTTGAATCCGCCGCCTGGTGCTTCGGTTGATCTCGCAAGCGGCGAACCGATCATCACCGCATCCGCACCAACGGCGAGCGCCTTGGAGATTTCGCCACCCTTACGAATCCCACCGTCAGCCACCACTGGCACGTAGCGACCGGTCGCCTTCATGTAGGCGTCGCGCGCACCCGCAACGTCGCTCACCGCGGTCACTTGCGGCACACCGATGCCGAGCACCTCGCGCGTGGTGCAGGCGTTTCCTGGCCCAACGCCAACGAAGATCGCCGCGGCCCCCTGCTCCATCAGCGAATAGGCCGCTTCGGCGTTCGTAGTATTCCCCACCGCAACTGGGATGCTGCTCCGCTTCACAAAGTCGGCGAGCTTCAGCGGCGCGTAGCCAGTGGCAATGTGCCGCGCCGATGAGACCTGGCTCTGGATCACCAGCAGATCTGCGCCACCCTTGATAATTGCGTCGCCAAATTTTCCAATAGCCTGCGGCGTTGCCGCAATCATCGCGGGCGACCCTGTGGCGTGAATCTCTGCGATGCGCTGTGCAATCAGCGCCTCCTTCACCGGCTCGACGTAGAGCTTGGCGAAGAGCGCCTGCACATCACCTTTCCCTGCAGCACTGATCGCGGCGAAGTGTGGCGTTGGATCGTCGTAACGGAACCAGAGTCCCTCAAGGTTGATGCAGGCCAAGCTGCCGAGCTTGTGCAGTACGCCTGCAGTTGTAGGTGAGACGACCGCATCCATCGCCGACGCCATGATCGGCACGGCGAGTGGGATGCCGCAAAAGTTTTGCGAGAGGTCAACATCAGATGGATCTGCGGTGTCGGTGCCTGGGGCGAGCGAGATGTCATCAAACCCGTAGGCGGGTCGGAGGTTGTCGACCTTGGAGGTGAGTTGGGGCACCATTGAGGAAGTGTAGCGGCGAGCCGCGTTAGCGCTTAGCGGCGAGTGCCCCGTGAACGATCTGGGCGATCTCGGCGGCGAGTGCCCCCTGCTCCGCGCTCGCGTCGAGTACGCGCCAGCGAGC
>Ga0114974_10002285_pt1 | contig 14749 bp, 10 predicted proteins | sample S_130206_EF_Meta_FD_87318 | JGI IMG/M metagenome (GOLD analysis project Ga0114974, IMG submission 87318) | Freshwater microbial communities from Lake Simoncouche, Canada to study carbon cycling - S_130206_EF_MetaG | ecosystem: Environmental > Aquatic > Freshwater > Lake | place: Lake...
TCCCGCCACGCCCAGCACGCCGCCGCCGACCCCCAACAAAGCCGCCTCCCACAGCCAGGCCCGGCGCACCTCCGAATCCCGCACTCCGAGCGCTCGCAATACCGCAATTTCACTCCTTCGACGCACCACCGCCGCGTCCAGCGCCTGAAAAATCAAATACAGCCCCACCAAAAGCGCCAGGAGCGACAGAATCGTCAGGTTTAAGCGGAACCCCCGCGTCATCAACTCCGCCGCCATCCGGCGTGACTCCGCCGTCCGCACCGATGCCACCCCGGCCACCGCGCGCCGCAACCGCTCCAGAAGGATTTCCCGATTCGCCCCCTCCCGGGCAGCGCTGGGAAAAAGACACTCAATCCGGTCGAATCCGCCCACTTTCCCAGCGAGCACCTGTAGCGCAGGCAGGTCCATGACGAGGAGCCCGGCGGGGGATTCCGGTTGGTCCGCCCTCCCTGGAATGACCCCCGCTATTTCAAAGGTGACAGCCTGATCATTCACTACCGCAACCAGCGTGGAGCCCACCTGCAGCCCCTCCCTTGCCGCTAGCTTTGCGGAACAAAAGACCGCGTTGCTCCGGGTTAAAAGCCGCACCAGAGCCTGCTCCCCGTCCATCCCGTTCTTCTCGGCGCCCTCGACTTTTTGATCAAACCAACGGCGATCGAACTTCTGTTGGGCCGCAAAATTCTGAAGAGCGACGAGGTCGACTCCAATCAGCGTAAAACTCGCCCTGGTTCCCATGCGGCTTTCCTCGCCGGGGCGAGGAGGGGCGCAGACGGTTTCCACGATTGGGATAAGCTCCAATCCCGCCAAAGCATCGCTGCCTCTGACGGCTGTCTTGCGCCGCAATTCTTCCAAAACGGTTTCGGGGAGCAATCCAGCGGGCGCCGCAATGGTGGCGTCCGCCTGCTGGGAGAGAACGCCGGCGAAGTTGGTGAAGCTCGCGACCGCCGCGCGGTTGGCAAGACGGATCGACAAAAAAACGGCGACCCCGAGCGAAAGCAGCAACAGAAGCAGGAGGCTTCTGAGCGGCTGACCTTTCCAATGCCGCCACGTAAATCGACGCAGCAGATTCCAAACCACGCGCCCGGGCACTGGCGAAGCTCTTTCCAATGAAGAACTCACCCCCTGACCTCCTCTAAAACCCCGTCCCGCATGCGCACCTCCCGCTGACAAATCCGCGCCGCCTCCTCGCTGTGGGTCACCAGAACCAGAGCTGTTTCAAACTCTCCGCTCAACTCCCGCAGCAACTCGAGGATGTTAGCGCTGTTCACCGAATCCAGATTGCCCGTCGGTTCGTCGGCCAAAATCACACGGGGCGCATGCGCCAGAGCGCGCGCGATGGCGCAACGCTGCATCTCTCCCCCGGAAAGGTGCGAGGGCAGAGCCTCCGCACGGTGCCCCAACTTTACCCTTTCCAGCAGGCGGGCGGCGCGGTCTCGACATTCCTCTGGGGCAACCCCCAGCAGAACCAATGGAAACTCCACGTTCTCGCGCACGCTCAGAGTCGGCAGCAGATGAAAAAACTGAAAAACATTCCCAATCCTGCGCCTCCGCAAAATCGCCAGCGCTTCCCCATCCATTTGGGTCAGATCCTCCCCCGCAATGAGGACGGATCCAGAATCCGGACGGTCGATTCCCCCCAGACAGTTCAAAAGCGTCGTTTTCCCACTGCCAGAAGGCCCCGTGAGCGCTAGCCGTTCCCCGGAAAAAAGACGCAACGACACCTCGCGCAGCACGGGGCGCAGATCGTACTGCTTTGAAACAGATCGGCACTCAAGAACGGGAGCGGGAATGGTCACCATCATACTTTACCGGTTGGGCTCCGCCTGCGCCACTGTGCGTTTTCCAAGTTGAAAAAGCCTTTCTGCAGTCCACCCCGAAAACCGCCCGGAATCTCGGGAGGTTCAGTGTAAATAGCTACAATCCGAACAAATAAACACGGTAGGAAAAACGGGAAAAAGCCGCCGCCCCTCTTTTCATATTTGGCCCTCCTTGCAGGAAACGGCAAGTTTGCTAGAGTCAGCGGGTGTCTTTCCGCTCCACCTTCACTGTCTGCCTCTGCGCTCTAACCCTGCTTCCCTTGCAGGAGGGACCCGCGCAGCAGACTGACGACGAAGACAAGAGACGCAAGTTTCTGAAAAGCCGCGAGGAAACCGTCCAACCCGCCCGCCCAAAACCCGCCTCGCCCCAAAAAACCAAACCAAAGCCAAAACCCAAGCCGCATCCGACTCCCCAAAAAGCCCCAGCCCGCAAGCCCGTCGAGCAACCCGTTTCTGCCCCCAGTCCAGAGCCAGCCAAACCGGCAAGCGCCCCTGCCTCCTCTCTATCAAAGGGCCAGCCTACAGAGACCGCTCCAAAAAACGGGCAGGTTAAAGAGATAGCCCCTCTCCTGATCGAAAAATCGGGCTTTGATTCCAAAGCCGGCATGCAACCGCCCGCGTTCTTTGGTTGGTTTACCCGCTGGAAGTATTTACCAAAATCACTGAGGGAGCAGATCGACCGCGCCCCCGTGAAGAAAGCCCGCTGGCGGTACTTAGTCGTCCACAACAGCGGAACACGGCAAGGCAACGCCAAAGCATTTGAGTTCTACCACACCAACGTCCGCAAGATGCCAAACGGCCTCGCCTACCAGTTCGTTATCGGCAATGGAACGTCCTCCGGAGATGGCGAGATCGAAGTCGGTAATCGCTGGCGCAGACAGATCAACGGCGGGCATGTACACAGTGACTACCTGAACAACATCGCTCTCGGCATCTGTCTGGTCGGCGACTTCAACCAGGAAAAACCCACTCAAAAACAACTCGACGCGCTCGATGAGCTCCTCCGCTACCTGCGCCAGCGTGTCGGCAAAGTGGATAACAAATGGGCCGTGGTCAAAGCGCACCGCGAAATCAACCCGCCACGCTGGCCCACGGACTGTCCGGGAAATGATTTTCCCTACACCTGGCTCCACAACAGGTTTGATTAACCCAAACCAACCCTTCCTTGGGAAACCATTGCGCGTGGAATCCTGAGGCCCCCCGGCCAAACTACTTCCAAAATTCGCGCACCACCCGCTCCCACTCATCAGCCATCAACTGATGCCCTCGATAAGTCGGGTGAACGTTGTCCCAAATCCAATACGAGGCGGGGACCCGTTTGCTCGCGCTGTCGAAGATCGGCTGGAAGCGAACCACGGCGGCAGCGTGTTTTTGTGCGAGGCGAGAGACAGCCTCCTGACGCTGGAGGATCCCTGGATTCAACGTCTCCGCAGGTTTGACAAAAGGCTCGCAAAGAACAATTTTCAATTTTGAATTGGCTGCGCGTGACGCTGTAAGCAGCTTGTCGTAGACCTCCTCGTAAACATCCAAGGGAACGCCTTTCCCATTGTCGTTTACTCCGATCATCACGCTGAGCAGATCTGGCTTGAGCTCCAGCGCGTCCTTCTCCCATCGTTTCTCCAGGTCAAGAACCGTGTTGCCACTCACACCGCGGTTCATAAACTCAACCGCAGCCTCGGGAAATGCCGCTCCATGGCGGGCTGCAATCACAAAAACGTAACCGTGCCCGAGAATATGGTTGGGGTCGGCGCTCCGCCCACGGTTTCCATCGGTAATCGAATCCCCTTGAAACAAAACCCTCGCACCGGGTGTGAACGCCGCGATGCCTTCAACCCCTTGCGAAGGCCCAACTCCTGCCAAAAACGCCGTAAAGAATGCGATCCGGAGCTTCATTTTAAGCACGCAAACCACACGTTTACTTCAAAGCCGCCTGCAGCGACTTCGCCACCTCGGCCCCCAAAAACTCATAGCCCTTCCCGTTAAAATGAACGTCGTTAGGGTTCTGCAAATCAGCTAGATGAGGACTGATCGCACCGAAAAGGTCGTCGCTTGTAACACCAGCCTTCATCATGACTTCCATGGCTCTCGTATTGCGTTCAATGATGGAAGACGCCCTTTGGTTTTTTGGAAGATCGTCCGGAATCGGAGTGGTGCTCGCCCAAATGAGTTTCGCACCCGTCTTGGACATTCTTTCGACGAGTTGTTCCAAGCGCTGCTGATAATCAGCCAGCGGAGTGCTCCGGTCATGGATTCCAAAATTAAAATGGATTACATCCCACTTTCCATCTCCCAGCCATACTTCGATTTTCTTAACACCATTTGCCGTCGGACCGCAGTTTTCGGGCGCACGGTGCACGTTCATTTTGCCTGCCAGCGCCACCCGCACCGCCTGCGTGTAACCGCGCGAGACAGAATCCCCAATCAACAAAACGCGAGGAAGGCCGGGAACGTCCGCCACAAAATCCCACGCATTGGATTTTCCAGAGACTTTGTCCTGCTTGTGCAACGGAAGATAAAATCCTCCCAGGTTTTGCTGCAGCACTTTTTCCCATGCCTGCGCCTCAGGCGTTTGAGTATTCACCCACGCGCTGTATTTTTCCTCCACAACCGCTTCTTTGGCAGCTTTTTGAGCGGCAGCCTCGGCCGCGGCCGCGTTTGTCGGTTCTCCTTTGGGAGACTGGGCGGGTTGCTGCGCACAAAGCGTGAATGCGATCGAAAGAAAGCCAAGCGGCGCGAATAAACGTTTCATTGGGAAATGTGGGATACGTGAGAACTAAATCGGGGGGTGCTCAAAGACAATGGGGAGACTTCTACCAGCGCGTGGCCTTGAATTTCCAACCGGGAACTTTCTTTTGCATCTCCGGTTCGTCGTCTCGTTCCTTGAGCCCGCACCGCAGGTAGTTCTGATGCGCGTGTTCCAATGCGGTGCGATCCAGTTCCACACCAAGCCCGGGCCCCTTGGGCAGGGTGACGCAGCCGTCTTCGATTTTCATCCGGCCGCCTTTGATGATCTCTTCCCACTGCCAGGGATAGTGCGTGTCGAGTGCGTAACTCAGATTGGGCATCGCAGCTCCCAAATGCGTCATGGCAGCCATCGAGATCCCGGCATGGTTGTTTGAATGCATTGAGACGCCCAACCCAAACGACCGGCAGAAGGAGGCCAGCTCCATGGACGCATGCAACCCGCCCCAGTAATGGTGATCGGTGAGAATGATATCCTCAGAGCCGTGCTTCACGCTTCCAGGCAAATCCGCAAAAGACGTTGTGCACATGTTTGTCGCCAGCGGCAGATTCACCGCGCGGCGCACCTCGGCCATCGCCGGCTGTCCGCGGGCTGGATCTTCAAAGTATTCGAGCACACTTTCAAGCTCCCTGCCCCAGCGCACAGACGTTTCAACCGACCACAACGCATTCGGGTCGTATCGAATCGGAACTTCGGGACCAAAGGCTGAACGGAGCGCCTTCAACGCAGCCACCTCCTGTTCCGGCTCAAACACGCCCCCCTTTAGTTTGATGGAGCGGAACCCGAACTCGGCAACCATCGCCTTCGCCTGAGCCACAATGCCTTCGGGGTCGAGGGCCGCGCGCTGCCGGGCGGCATCCCAACCGGTGGCTCCGGGATCCACATCAAAGGCGAGGGAACCGCCGGCACCTTCGTATTTGAAGAACAGGTAGGCGGAATAAGGCACCCGCTCACGGACGATTCCGCCGAGCAAGTTCGCCACCGGCACCCCGTAGGCCTTGCCCGCGATATCCAGGCAGGCCACGTCGAGGGCGCTGAAAACCTGTACGATCTTGCGCTGATCCCAGGGTGCGTCCCCACGTGCCGCCGAGGACTCAGGCTTGAAGTGCCCTTCGAGCGCGGCCCTAAGCGCGTGCCAGTTGCGAGGATCGGCCCCCAGCACAACCTCACGGGCCTCCTCCAGGACAGCATCCACGGCAGCGCTCCCCGGAACCTCCGCCAGACCGGTGATGCCGCAGGCAGTCACAAGCTCAACCACCGTCCGCAGCGCATAGGGAGCGTGCAGTCCGGCCGCGTTTAAAAGAGGCGGATCCCCGAGGGCGATCGGCGTGATGTGCATTTCAACAATACGCATAAGTCAATAAATCCCGTTGTTCGGTTCTTTGTTAGCTGGCACGGAGGGCCGCAAGGGACTGGGCAAGCCCGGCGGTCACTGCACCCCCGTCGGAGCCGAAGGCCACTACCGTATACCCCTCAGCGCGAAGAGTGGAGATCTGGCCCGGGGCGGTTGCAAGAATTCCAGCAGCCTTGCCAGCGCGTTTGGCGGCGGCAGCCACCTTTTGACGCGCGTCGACGAAGAGGGGGTGGTCGAACTGCCCCTGAATGCCGAGATTTGTCGTCAGGTCCAACGGCCCTACGAAAAGAACGTCGACACCATCCACTCCGGCAATGGCGTCGAGTCGCTCCAGGGACTCTGGCGTCTCGATTTGGGCCATCGTCACAAGGCGCTCATGTGCATGCAGGTAGTAGTCCTCAAAGCCCTGCCCGAAGCCCGCGGCCCTGTTGAATTTTGAAACACCCCGGATCCCGTGCGGCGGGTATCGCACGGCCGCAACCGCGGCATGCGCCTCTGCCTCGCTGCTGATGTACGGAACCATCACGCCATCCGAACCCAAGTCGAGGGCCCGTTTAAACCGGGGCGCTTCATTGTCAGCAATCCGTACAATCGTGGCGGCGCCGGAAGCCGAGACGGCCTGCAATTGATGAAGCAATGTTTCCTCGGAACCTGGCCCATGCTCATAGTCAAGCATCAGCCAATCAAACCCGGCGCGCGCCGCAATCTCCGCCGTCAGCGCAGATCCGAGGTTGATGAATGAACCGGCGAGCCATTCCCCGGCAAGCACGCGACTCCGAAAAGAGGGGCGAAGGCTCATAGGGCGAGGTAAAGGCGGTAGAGGGCCTGTGTGCCGCACTCTTCCCATCCATGAGCCGCAACCCTGTCGTAAAGTCCTTTTGCAACGGCAAGTCCGGGCAGCTCCAAATTCAGTTCGGCCGCACTTTCCAGGGCGATCCGCATGTCTTTCAAAATATGCTTCACGTAGAAGCCCGGGGCGTAGTCCCCCGACAAAGCGCGCGGAGCCAGAGTGGTCAACGCCCAACTTCCAGCGGCTCCTCCGCTGATGCTTTGGTGCACGGCCGCCGGATCCAGACCCGCCTTTTGGGCATAGGCGAGAGCTTCACACCAAGCCACCATCCCGACCGCCACCGAAATTTGGTTGGCCATCTTGCAATGCTGGCCCGCCCCCGCGCCCCCAAGCAGCGCGATGTTTTTGCCCATCAACTCAAAAACGGGCTTGGCGCGCTCAAAGGCAGCACCTTCACCGCCCACCATAATCACCAGACGCGCCTCCCGGGCGCCAATGTCTCCCCCGGAAACGGGCGCGTCCAAAGCGGAAATCCCACGATGCGCTGCGGCATCGGCAATACGCCTCGCGAGGAGCGGACTGGAAGTCGTCATGTCAATCAGCAGAGCCCCAGGCCTGGCTTTTTCGATGACCCCGCCGGCGTCAAAATAGGTGGCCTCCACGTCTGTAGGAAAGCCAAGCATCGTGATCACCACATCGGCCGCGGCAGCAACAGCACCGGCGGTATCGTGCCAGTGTGCGCCTGCATCCAAAAGGGACTGAGCCTTTTCGCGTGTGCGGTTGTAGACGTGAACAACGTGGCCAGCCTTGAGCAAATGAGACGCCATGCTGCGCCCCATCACACCCGTTCCGATGAACCCGATCGCAAGAGAAGTGGACATAAGGGCAGTGAACTTGCGTTAACGCGGCCCGCCGGTCGAGCCGATTTAAGATGGTGCAATCAGGCGTCGATCCCACTAAAAAATAGGGGTCACTGGATCCATCACGCCGTTTTCAAAATGCCTCCCGGGCGTATTCCTTTCACGGCGGCAACCCAATCCGGTTTCCTACCCCACCATGTCTGAGAAACCGTTCTCCCAAAGATTCGGCGCTTGCTGCCTTTTTGTCATCGCTCTCCTAGGCCCACTCCGGGCGGAAGATCCGAACCCGCTCCTCTCCCCCCAAGAGGCACTCAAACGCTTTTCCCTCCCCCCAGGCTTCACTGCGGACATTCTGAAAGCGGAACCCGACCTGGTCCAACCCATCGCTTTTTGCTGGGACGAACACGGCCGCCTCTGGGTCGTCGAGGGAAACACCTATCCCCAACGTGCAGGCAAACCGCCCGTGCCCAGGCCCGACGAGGATCCTCACCTTGACCGCCTCAACACCGAAGAACTCGCCAACGTTCTGGGCGGCTCCGACAGAATTGTTATTTTTTCGGACGAAGACGGCGATGGAACCTTTGAAACCAAAAAGGTGTTTCTCGAAAACCTCAACCTCGTCTCGGGGATCGAAGTGGGCTTCGGCGGCGTATACGTAGGCGCGGCTCCCTACCTTTTGCACATCCCCCTCGACGCCTCGGGAACCCACCCCTCAGGCCCTCCCAGAGTTCTCGCCGATGGCTTCGGCTGGCACGACACGCATGAAACCCTCAATTCCTTTATCTGGGGCCCAGACGGCTGGCTGTATGGCTGCCACGGCGTTTTCACCCACTCGCAGGTCCGCGTGTGCACGGGGCCGGCCGGAACACGCAAACGCACCCCGATGAACTGCGCTTACTGGCGGTGGCATCCTGTGCGCGAGGAGTTTGAAATTTTTGCTCAGGGAACCTCAAACCCATGGGGCCTCGACTTCAACTCGAAGGGCCAGTTTTTTGCGGAAGCCTGCGTCATCCCCCACTTCTGGCACATCATCCAGGGAGCCTATTACCTGCGTCAATCCAACCCCATGGGGCATTTTAATCCCTACGTTTACAAAAACATAGAGACCATCGCAGACCATGCACACTTCGTTGGAAAACAATCGGTTAAAGACCCCTCCGACGAAGCTGGCGGCGGCCACGCCCACTGCGGTCTCTGCATCTACGAAGGCGAAAACTTCCCCCCGGAATACAGGGGGCGTCCCCTCTTTGGGAACATTCACGGAAAACGAATCAATCAGGAAAATCTCCTGCCTGAGGGCTCTGGATACAGGGCGGCTCACCTCCCTGATTTTTTCAAATCCAACGATTTCAACTTCACCGCAGTCACTCTCAAAGCCGCCCCAGACGGGAGTCTTGTTTTCAGCGATTGGTACGATCGGCAAAAGTGTCACTCTGGAAAATCTGAAATCTGGGACCGCACCAACGGCCGCCTTTATCGCGTCCGTTATGAAGGCTGGAAACCTTGGAAAGAATCTGCTGGATTGTGGGAACCCGTCTCAACTCTTGAACTGCAGCGTTCCCCCAACGGCTGGCTTAACAGAATGGCGCGACGTCGTATTGAGGAAACCGCTGCCAAGGCGCCTTTGGACCAGTCGCTGATCGAAAAAGCGGTTTCGATGCTGGGTACGGAAACCAGCGTGGATGTCCGCTTGCGGCTCATGTGGTGGATCCACGCCACCAACCATTCTGGGAATCAAACGCTCTGGCTAAGGTTGCTCACGGATCCGGAAGCTGCCGTCCGGCAATGGGCGATTCAACTGGGGCTCGAAAAAGCCCTTCCAAGCAGAACGTTTTTAAGCGGGCTGGTTGCGATCGCAGAAAAAGAAAGCGATCCAACCGTTCGACTGGCCCTTGCCAGCGCCCTGCAGCGACTCCCAAACGCCGAGCGCTGGAACATTGCGCGCCCTCTTCTCCAACATGCGGAGGACAACGGCGACCACAACCTTCCCCAAATGCTTTGGTATGGGATCGAAGCCGCCGTCCCCGAGCAACCCGATGCAGCCCTCACTCTGGCACGCTCTTCCAAAATCGAACTCCCCGCCCGCTTAATCGCACGGCGTCTCGCGGAAACACAGGTCCCAGCCACATTGGATCTTTTGGTGGACGCCGCGGCGAAAGCCGCCAATGCAAGCGCGGCCCTCGTTTACCTCGGACCCGTTGCGGAGGCGCTCAAAGGCCGCTTCAACCTCCCCGAGCCCGCTCATTGGCGGGCCGCCTATGATGCAATCACAACGATTCTCCAAGCCCAACCCGCTAACGCGCAGCACGCGGAACTCCAGGACGTCCGTTCCGTTTTGGGAGCCGCTTTTAACGATTCACGCGCCTGGCCTGAACTACGCGCTCTGGCGCGTGATCGTTCGGCCGCAATAACCCGACGCCAATTCGCACTTCAAATTCTCGCTGGCGCACACGATTCCGCCCTTGGAGAACTGCTGCTCGTCCTTCTGCCTGAAACGGTCGTTCGGCTGGACGTCCTGCGTTTGGGAGCCTCTTTGCAGGCGCAACAAACCACAGCGGCCGAATCGCCGTCCGCCCGCTTTTTTAACGCCGTCTTACAAGACTATCCCAAGTTCACTTCCGAGGAAAAGTCAGCCGCCGTGGTGGGGCTCGCGGGGCGCTCGACAACCGCTCTTCAACTGCTCGAAGCGGTCTCCGAAAAGAAGATCCCTCACACCGATATTCCAGCCTTCGCCGCCCGACAAATCGCTGGGCTCAACGATGAACGTCTCACCGCCTTGCTCGAGAAGGTCTGGGGTGTCGTTCGCACCGGGGATAAGGATGCGACGACTGCGGCGGCAGCCAAGGAACATGCCCGCCTGAAGGCCGTCCTCACACCAGCCTACCTCAAAACTGCCAGCCTTCCCCAAGGCCGGCTCCTGTTCAAAACCATCTGCGGCCAGTGTCACCAACTTTTTGGCGAAGGCGCGAAAATCGGGCCCGACCTGACCGGCTCCAATCGTGCTGACATCGACTACCTTTTAGAAAACGTCACCAATCCGAACGCAATCATTGGCAAAGACTACGAGCTGCACGTCTTGACCCTCAAAGATGGCAGAATTGTCTCGGGAATGGTGCGTCAGGAGAACGACACCACAATCACGGTGCAGGCTTTCGGTCCGGAAGAACAGGTGCGTAAAACCGATATCAAATCGGAGGAAAAACCTGGAATCTCCATGATGCCCGCAGGCCTTTTTGCGGCGCTCACTCTCGAACAAATGCGGGACCTGACGGCGTATCTCGCCAGTCCAAAACAGGTCGCGCTCCCCGGCGAAGCCGCGCCACCAGCCTACAAAGTCGCAGGCGCGCTTGAAGGTGAAACCCTTCAGATCGTTTCCTCCACTGGCTCTGTGGCTCCCCAAACCATGGCACATTTCAAGGACGGCGTTTTCTCGGGTGATACGCAACTCTGGTGGCGGGGCGGCAAACCTGGAGATGTCCTCAATCTCGTGGTGCCCGTCCAAAAGGCAGGCCGCTACCGCCTCAAAGCCGCGTTCTGCCGCGCCCCCGACTACGCAGTGGTCCGGATCTTTCTCGACAAAAAGCCGCTGGAGGGCGCTCAAATCGACCTGTTTGGATCGAAGGTCTCAAACACGCCGGCGATCACGCTTTGCGAGATGGAACTTGCGGAAGGCAATCACGTTTTGGGGGTGGAGATCTCCGGCGCAAACCCGGCGGCAAAGCCATCTTACATGGTAGGCCTCGACTATCTGCTCCTGGAAGCCTTCTAACAAAGCGTCTTCGCCGCCCCAGGCGCCCCGTGTGGCGACTAAAGATTCGAGTGCCACGGTTTCGCAGGGCATGCGGCATTGCACTTCCAATGTTTTCCAAATAGAAAAAGCGGATGCACTTCCCCCTCACAACCCTTGCCCGCCTCGCTTCGGCGTCGCTCCTGTTCGCCCTTGTTTCTCCATTGCCGCTATTTCAAAAGGCCTCTGCGGCAGAAGCACAGCCAGAATGGAAACCAGACGCAGGATTCAAGTCTCTCTTCAACGGCCGCGACCTCACTGGCTGGAGCTACAATGCCTCGGAGGTCTTCGATGGGAAGGCAGAGGCCTCCGACAAGCGCTACTCCGGAAATGCGGGCGTGTTAACCGTCCATCCCCAAGCCGACGGACCGCGCTTGCGCCAACTTTGGACGGTCCAAACGTTTCCTAAAAACTTCCACCTCAAACTCGAATTCCGGGCCGCGGTGAACGCTGATAGCGGGATCTTTTTGCGCAAACCCCAACTGCAATGCCGGGACTATTGGACGGCAGGACCGTACTACACTCTGGGCAAGTATAAGCCGCAGGAGTGGAACATTATCGAAGTGGTTGTCAAAAACAACGTAGCCCATTGCACATGCAATGGCGAAGTGCTCGAAGCGGCCCTCAAACTTCCCGATGACGGCCCGATTGGTTTGGAGGCAGACCGCGGAACCATGGAGTACCGCCATATTCAGCTTAAGGAGATCGAGTAAATCGATCCTAACTCCGCCCCATGAGCCTTCCCACGCCAGAGCAACAACGTCTTGAAAAAGGAGCATCCCGCGAAGAGGACTGGCGCCGGTGGGGCCCCTATCTTTCAGAACGCCAATGGGGTACTGTCCGGGAGGATTATTCTGCCTCGGGTGATGCTTGGAATCATTTTCCGCACGAACACGCCCGGAGTCGCGCCTACCGCTGGGGTGAAGATGGTCTTCTTGGCATCAGCGACAGACGCTGCAGACTCTGTTTCGGTCTGATGCTCTGGAACGGTCAGGACAACATCCTCAAAGAGCGCCTCTTTGGCGTCACAAATCCAGAAGGTAACCACGGCGAAGACGCCAAGGAGCAGTGGTACTATTTAGACTCAACTCCCACGCACTCCTACATGCGCGGGCTCTACAAGTACCCTCAGCGCGCGTTTCCCTATGAAGAACTGCTCCACCACAATGCAGTTCGAGGTAAACACGAGGACGAGTTTGAACTTCACGACACCGATGCGTTCAAGGACAACCGCTATTTCGACGTTTTCGTCGAATACGCCAAGGCGGGACCGGAAGATATTCTCATTAGGATTACCGTTGAAAACAGGGGCGTAGACGCGGCCCCTCTCACGGTCCTGCCCAAACTCTGGTTTCGCAACACCTGGAGCTGGGGGGAAGTTCACGGCTCCACGGAGGCCAAACCCTCGCTGCGCGCTCAGGATGCACAAACGGTTCTAGCCGAACATGAAACTTTGGGCTCCTATTTCTGGCGCACCGAAGAGGAAGCTCCGCTGCTCTTCACCGAAAACGAGACCAACACGCAGGCTTTGTACGGCGTTCCCAATGCCACGGGACTCGCCAAGGATGGGTTTCACCGGGCCGTGATTCAGGGCGATGCTTCGGCCGTGCGTCTCACTCACGGGACCAAGGCAGCCGCGAACTACCGCCTTCTCATCCCAGGGGGCGGGCGCTCAGTGCTCCGGTTGCGCCTCTGCAAAACCAAGGATGACAAGGGCGCAAAGGCCGCATTTGCGGGGTTTGACAAGATCGTGGAGTCCCGCAGGCGGGAGGCCGATCTATTTTATGCGACGAGGATCCCCTCCTCCCTCACCGAAGACGAACGTTTGGTGGCCCGGCAGGCCTACGCGGGGCTTCTGTGGTCCAAGCAGTTCTACCATTTCGTCGTCCCATCGTGGATGTCGGGCGACCCCGCACAACCGGCGCCTCCCGAAGGCAGAGGCTTGGTTCGAAACGGCGACTGGAGCCACTTTCACGCCAACGACGTGCTCTCGATGCCGGACAAGTGGGAATACCCATGGTTTGCCGCGTGGGATCTGGCTTTCCACATGCTCCCGATGGCAAAGGTGGATCCTGATTTTGCCAAGAGCCAACTCGAACTCCTGCTGCGTGAATGGTTCATGCATCCCAGTGGGCAGATTCCCGCTTACGAGTGGAATTTCAACGACGTCAATCCCCCCGTGCATGCCTGGGCCTGCTGGCGCGTCTACAAAATCTCGGGCACAAAAGTGAGCCGCGACCTCGATTTCCTCGAACGCTGCTTCCAAAAACTGGTGGTCAACTTCACTTGGTGGGTCAACCGCAAAGATCTTAACGGCAAACACATCTTTGCAGGGGGCTTCCTTGGCCTCGACAACATCGGCCTTTTTGACCGCTCCAAACCCCTGCCCTGCGGCCACTCCCTGGCACAGGCCGACGGCACCGCATGGATGGCGTTTTACTGCGGTTCCATGCTTTCCATGGCCCTCGAACTGGCACAGGAAAAACCCGCCTACGAAAACATCGCGTCCAAGTTTTTCGAACACTTCATCCAAATTGTGGACGCCATGAACTCCCTTGGAGAAGACGGCCTCTGGGATGAACAGGACGGTTTCTACTACGACCGCCTCTTGGTGGAGCGCCACGCATCCATCCCCCTGCGCACCCGCTCTCTCGTGGGAGTCATTCCTTTGCTCGCGGTGGAAGTCTTGGATGAAAGTGTCATCAACCGCCTGCCGGGCTTTAAGGCCAGGCTGGAGTGGTTTCTAAAGACCCGCCCGGACCTCGCAAAACACGTCGGCTCCACTACCGAGGGCAGTGGCTCAGAAGGCCGTCTGCTGCGCCTCCTCTCGGTTCCCTCCAAAGAGAGATTGGAGCGCCTCCTAAAACACGTCCTCGATGAAACCGAGTTCCTCTCCGAGTACGGCATCCGCTCCCTCTCCCAAGTCCATGGAAGGGAGCCTTATGGCCTCGAACTCAACGGCACCTACTACTCCATAGACTACGAACCCGGCGAATCCCGCAGCGGCCTTTTCGGAGGCAACTCCAATTGGCGCGGGCCGATCTGGTTTCCGATCAACTATTTGCTCATCGAGGCTCTGGAGCGCTATCACCACTTCTACGGAGACAGCCTCAAAGTCGAGCTGCCCACCAACTCCGGCCACTGGACGACCTTGGACAAGGTTTCTCAAGAACTCGCCCGCCGCCTATCCTCCCTTTTCGTCCTCGACGCAAAAGGTCACAGGCCCTGTTTTGGCAAAGAACATCCACACGCCCAAGACCCTCACTGGCGCGATCATGTGTTGTTCCACGAGTATTTCCACGGCGAAACAGGCTCCGGCCTAGGCGCCAGCCACCAAACCGGCTGGACCGCTTTAATCACCCGCTGCCTCGGAATCCTCGGCCGATCCTAACCCTCCA
>Ga0114974_10002286_pt1 | contig 14748 bp, 11 predicted proteins | sample S_130206_EF_Meta_FD_87318 | JGI IMG/M metagenome (GOLD analysis project Ga0114974, IMG submission 87318) | Freshwater microbial communities from Lake Simoncouche, Canada to study carbon cycling - S_130206_EF_MetaG | ecosystem: Environmental > Aquatic > Freshwater > Lake | place: Lake...
CTCGTGCGCGAGGGGGGAGACAGGCCTGCGAGATAGGATTCCTCCACGGCGCAGAGATAGCGCTTCGCCGGCACATGCAGTCTGACCGGCGCAACGACGGCCTCGGGGAAAAACCGGGCCAGCCATTCCGCTCCGAGCCGCTCATGGACGTCATCGATGCCGCGATCGGGAGCGTCATTGGGAAGCCGGTGGAGGAGATGGCCGACATCGTGAACCAGGGCTGCCACGACAAGTGCCGCACCGGCCCCGGCTCGTTCCGCCAAGCAAGCCGCCTGGCAGGCGTGTTCCCACTGGCTGACCGCTTCGCCGCCGTATTCCGAATGTCCATGCGTGGCGAACAGGTCGCGGAGCGTGTCGTGGGGGCTCGTCATGTGCCTGGTGCGTTGCTTGGGGCTGGGCGGAGCTCATCTGATCCACACGAAACGTCGTGGACGTCGGCGACTACAGTACTCCAAAACGCCCTCCAGGAAAGCGTCGAGGATCGCAACGCGTGCCCACTGAGCGACGCTTGACCGCAGGGCGCCGTGCTGAGGTCGTCGCCATGGTGGCGGCCTTCGTCGCGTATTTCTGTGTGTATGGCTTCAGGAAGCCGTTCACGGCGGGAACGTACGACGCGGACGGTATCTGGGGGCTCGGCTTCAAGGAACTCATCGTCCTCACGCAGGTCGCCGGCTACACGCTTTCGAAGTTTGCCGGAATACGCGTCATCGCCGAGACGCCGCCGCGCCGCCGGATCGCAGCGCTCCTGGGGCTGGTGGCCCTTGCCGAAGCAGGATTGGTGGCCTTCGGCTTGCTTCCCAGGCCTTGGGCGGCGCTGGGATTGTTCGTCAATGGCCTGGCGCTGGGCATGACGTTCGGACTCGTCTTCGGTTTCCTGGAAGGACGTCGGTCAACCGAGGCGCTGGCAGCCGGTCTGTGCACGAGCTTCATCATCGCCGATGGCGCGATGAAGACCGTCGGAGCCTGGCTGCTCGAACGGGGAGTGACCGAGGCGTGGATGCCCGCCGCGGCTGGGGCACTTTTTGCCGTGCCGCTGGCGGTGGCCGTGACGGTGCTCGCCTGGACACCGCCGCCGTGTTCGGAGGACTTGGCCGCCCGGAGTATTCGCGGGGCGATCGACGGGGGCGAGCGGCGGGCGCTGTTCCGCCGGCATGCAACCGGGCTGTCGCTGATCGTCGTCGTGTACCTTGTCGCCACGATCCTGCGGAGCGTGCGGGCCGACTTCGCCCCGCAACTCTGGGCCGGGCTCGGGGTCGAGGTGCCGCCGCGTCTCTACATGGTCACCGAGTTCTGGGTCGCCCTGGGGGTGATCGTGGTGAATGGCCTTGCCGTGCTCGTCAGGGGCAACCGGCGGGCCTTCCTCGCCTCGCTCGGGGTCTGCATGGCCGGTGTGGTGCTGCTGGCGGCCACCCTCGTCGCGCAGGGCCTCGCCCTCATCTCCCCGGTGACGTTCATGGTCCTCATCGGACTGTCCCTCTACCTTCCCTACGTCGCCATCCACACCACGGTCTTCGAGCGTTTCTTCGCCGTCACCCGCGAGCGGGGCAACGTCGGCTATCTTCTCTACGTCGCCGACGCCCTCGGTTATCTCGGCTACGTCGCCGTCTTGTGCCTGCGGCTCTTTGGCACGGGAGGAGCGGGTAGCCTTGCCTTCTTCATTCCGCTCTGCTGGTGCGCGGTGGCCGTGCTGATGGTGTCGCTTGTATGGGCGATGGCCTACTTCGTGTTTCGGACGCGAGCCGACGCCTTGATGGGCCGGGCCGTGCCGACGGTCCACGGCGATTCCGTGGAGACCACCTCCCCATGAGCCTGCCGAAGATGAGTCGGGCCGTCGTGTTTGACGGCGTGCCCCGGACCTTCGAGCCCCGCCTGATTCCCCTCCCCGAACCGGCCGAAGGCGAATGGCTGGTGAGGGTGGTCGCGATGACGGTCTGCGGAAGCGATCGGCACACCTGGGAAGGGAGGCGCCAAGGACCGATCCCGACCGTGCTCGGTCACGAGATGATCGGCGAAATCGTGGCAGGCGGGGATGGGTGCCCGCGGCACGATCGTCGTGGACGACCGATCGAGGTTGGGTGCCGGGTCACGTGGGCGATCGTGGCCGCATGCGGCACGTGCCCCTCATGCGTGAACGGCTATCCGCAGAAGTGTGCCGTCGGAGTGAAGTATGGCCACGAGCGGGCGGTCGGACGCCGGGCTTTGAGCGGAGGGCTCGCGGAGCACTGCCTCTTGGCCCCGGGCACCTGTGTGGTCGTGCTCGACGAAAGCCTGCCAATCAGCGTGGCCTGCCCGGCGAATTGTGCCACGGCGACGGTAGCCGGCGCGATCAGGGCCTGCGGCGCGCTCGATGGGGCGAATCTGGGAGTCGTGGGGGCCGGGATGCTCGGGCTCACGGCGTGCGCCATCGCCACGGCGAGCGGGGCCCGGGTGATCGTTGCCGAACCGGATGGGGGGCGGCGTCGTCGGGCGGCGGACTTCGGCGCTGCCGCTGCATTTCATCCCGACGACTTTGCCTCTGGCGCGGCCGGGAGCCTCGATGCCGTCATCGAGGTTTCGGGAACGAACGCCGGCTTTCTGGCGGCCCTGCCGACCGTGCGTGTCGGTGGGACCGTGATCCTTGTCGGTGCCGTGTCACCCAGCCACGATGTGCCATTGTCGCTCGAGGGGATCGTGCGCCGCTGCCTCACGATCCGTGGGTTGCACAACTACGGGCCCGACGACCTCGTTGCCGCGGTCGATTTCCTCGAGCGACATCACGGCCGCTCTCCGTTCGCGGAGCTCGTGTCGGAATGGTTTCCCCTCTCCGACACGACAGGCGCATTCACGGCCGCCGCTGATCCGGCCTACATTCGCGTCGGCATACGACCGTGACATCGTTGCGCGGTGGAAGAGCGGCTCGCTCCGCCGCTCCGAGAATCATCAGCCGATCGCTTCGATCGCGGCGTTGGCCACGCCCTCGGGCGTGATCCCGAAGTGCTTGTAGAGCGCCGGGGCGGGGCCCGACGCGCCGAAGCCGGTCATCCCGACAAACCGCCCCTTCGTACCGATCCACCTCTCCCAGCCGAAGCCGCAGGCGGCCTCGCAGGCCACCCGGGCCGTCACGGCCTCCGGGAGGACGCTCTCCCGGTAGGCGGCATCCTGCTCGGCAAAGAGTTCCCAGCTCGGCATGCTCACGACGCGCGGCTTGTGCCCCTTGTCGCGGAGGATTGCGGCGGCCTCGAGGCAGGTGGTGACCTCGCTGCCGGTGCCGATGAGGATGCAGTCGGGCTTCCCGCTGGCGGCATCCTCGAGGACGTAGGCGCCGCGGGCGGTGCCTGAGGCCGGTGCGAACTTCGTCCGGTCGAGCGTGGGGAGATTCTGCCGCGAGAGGACGAACACCGCGGGGCGGCTTGGCCGCTCCATGACCACGCGCCACGCCTCGGCGACTTCGTTGGCATCGGCGGGGCGGAGGACCGTGATCCCCGGCACGGCCCGGGCGCTGGCGAGCTGCTCGATCGGCTGATGCGTGGGGCCGTCCTCGCCGAGGCCGATCGAATCGTGCGTGAGGACGTAGATCACGCCGAGATCACCGAGGGCCGAGAGCCGCAAGGCCGGCTTGAGGTAGTCGAGGAACACAAAGAAGGTGGCGCAGTAAGGCCGCAGGCCCGACAGTGCCATCCCGTTGCAGGCCGAGGCCATGCCATGTTCGCGGATGCCGAAGTGGAAATTACGCCCACCGAGTTCGCCGGGGCCAAACTCCCCGGCGCCGGCGACGAACGTCATCGTCGACGGGGCGAGGTCGGCTGAGCCGCCGAGGAGCCACGGCACCACGCCGCTGATCGCCGAGAGCACCTTGCCGGAGGAGACGCGGCTGGCGAGCCCCTTGGCATCGGCCGGGAACGTCGGGATCGCCTTCTCCCAGCCGGCGGGGAGCTTGGCGGCGAGGAGGTGATCGAGCTCGGCAGCCTTCTCGGGGGAAGCCTTTGTGGCAGCGGCATGGGCCGCCTTCCAGGCTTCATGGGCCTTCGTGCCCCGGGCGCCGAGCGTGGCGGTGAAATGTTCCTTGACGCCATCGGGGACGAGAAAGCTCGCGTCGGCCGGCCAGCCGTAGGCCTGCTTCGCCCCCTTGATCTCCTCCGCCCCCAGCGGGGCGCCGTGCGATTCGTGCGAGCCGGCCTTCTTCGGGGCGCCGTAGCCGATCTGACTCTTGACGATGATCAGCGTCGGTCGCTCCGTCTCGGAGCGGAAGGCCTCGAGGGCACGCTTCAGCGAAGCGGTGTCATTGGCATCGGCGACATGCTCGACGCGCCAGCCGAGCCCCTCGAAGCGCTGGCCGACATTTTCGGTGAAGGCGAGGTGCGTCTCCCCCTCGATCGTGATCTTGTTGTCGTCGTAGATCCAGCAAAGGTTGGCAAGCTCCAGGTGACCAGCGATCGAGGCGGCTTCGGACGCCACGCCCTCCATGAGATCGCCGTCGCTGCAGATGACGTAGGTGTCGTAGTCGAAGAGGGGGCGGCCGGGGGCGTTGTAGCGGGCGCCGAGCCAGCGGGAGGCGATCGCCATCCCGACGGAGTTGCCGCAGCCCTGGCCGAGGGGGCCGGTGGTCGTCTCGATCCCCGAGGTCATGTGGTGCTCGGGGTGGCCAGCGCAGACGCTGCCGATCTGCCGGAAGCGGCGGATGTCGTCGAGCGACACGGCCGGCTCCTCGGTGTGGCCACGGCGGATGCCGGCGAGATGGATGAGCGAATAGAGGAGCATCGACGCGTGGCCGCAAGAGAGCACGAAGCGGTCGCGGTTGGGCCAGGCAGGGTCGGCTGGGTCGTAGCGGAGGAAGTCCTTCCAGACGGTGTAGGCGACCGGCGCCAGTGCCATCGGGGTGCCGGGATGGCCGCTCTTGGCGGCTTCGACCGCGTCCATCGACAGAGTGCGGATGGTGTCGATCGCGAGACGGTCGATGTCGGAGGCCATGGACGGGTCCTGAAAAGGGGAGCGTGGGCTGCGTGGCGGGAAGTTTAGGATCGTCTGGGAAGCGGCGTCAACGAGCGAGGTGGCGGCGGTATTCGTCGTCGAGCTGCGGGTAGGTGCGGCGGCAGAGCGTCGCCAGTGAGTCAGGGGAGACCGACCCGGTGTAGACCCGCTCGAGATATTCGACGAAGGCCTCGCGGTAGCGTCCCCCCTGGCCATTGATGAAGAAGTCGGCGAGCCCGGAGATCTGGCTATAGATCTGCGGGAGGCGCTGGTCAGCCTGAAGCTCGCGGCGGCCGAGGGCGGCAAGCTCCTCGAGTGGGATCTGGAAGCCGTCGTCGAGGAGGCGCTCGCGGGCGGCCGGCACGCGGCCGGCGTCGGGGCCGCCGAGCGTCCAGCCGAAGGGCGTCGGGACGGCGCTTTCCATGTAACAGGCGGCGGCCTCGATCGCCCAGAAGCCGCAGCGCTCGCCGGCGAGCGGGCTTGTTGTCCGGGCCTCGGCAAAGAGTTGATGGGCTCCCTCGTGGCGGATCGTGCGCGCCTCCGCCGTGGCGACCTCGTCGCCGTCGCCGGGCATGACGGCAAACCAAGCCGTCTTCGTCGGCATCCAGTAGATGGCATCGCTGCGGATCGCCGCCGGCTCGAACTTCGTCACCTCGGCGACGTATTCCTCCCGCGAAGGGACGAGGACGGCGGCGTAGGGATCGCGGACCGGCATCCGCCCCCGCCCCTTGAAGCGGCGCTCGAGCTCGGCCGGTTCCCAGGCGTAGGCCCCGAAGACCTGCTGCCAGATGAGGAGCGATGTTTCGAGCTCGGCAGCCAGCGCGGCGGCCGCCGCTGGTGGCGCCGACGAACGGATCCGCCAGTGATCGCTCTCGTGCCGCCACGGTTTTTTGAGCGTCCGCGGCACGGCGTCGTCGTCGGCTGTCTTCACCCACTTCCCCGATTCATACCGCTCGCCCGCCCGGTAGCGCTCGAGGCGGCCGCGGGGGAGCCAGCCGAAGGCCGCGTCAAACTCCTCGCCCCGGTCGAGGCGCTTGGCCACCGACGTCGAGACCCAATCCTCTCCGCGCTTCACCCAGCTGCCGATGGTGCGGGCGCGTTCATGATCGGGATCGTCGCGGAGGGTGCGGTGGAGCAGCGAGATCGCTTCCCCGCCGCGCCGGGCCAACGGCTTCGGGCCGGCCTCGCTGTCGGCCCGCTGCTCCTCTCGGGTGCGGGGCCGGTCGTGGGCCTCCGCCGCCTCGACGGCGCGGGCAAACGTCGCTTCGGCATGGCGTCGCCGCGCCGCCACAAACTCCCCCCACAGCGGCGCCTGGGCCTCGTCGATCCAGTCCGGCGTCTCGAGCCGGGCGGGGATCGTGACGACGATCTGCCGGTCGGTGAACTCTTGGATCTCCCACGAGCGGATGTGGGCGGCGAGCGCCTCATGCCCCCGGGCGGCGGCCCGCGTGGCCAGGGCGTCGAGCGTCTTCCGCCAGGCGGCGTCGTCGAGCCCAGGCGCCGCGGGATCCTTCTCCTCTTCCTCCTCGGCTGCGTCCACGGCCGTGATCCGCGGCCGCGGGGGGCTCGGCGGGGCCTCGTCGCCGTCGTCGGCGCACAGCCGCGTCGTGAGCGTCAGCGTGACAGCCAGCACGAGCATGATCGCCACGAAGATCGGGCGGGGAGCGGGCATCAGGAATCCTCGGCGAAGGCGGCGTCGAAGGCCCGCCCGGCGGGGGTGAAGTCGAGGTTTTTAACGAACTGGCAGGCCTCGGCAGCGCCATGCTCGCGGTCCATGCCGCTGTCTTCCCACTCCACCGACAGCGGTCCCTGGTAGCCGGCTTGATTGAGCGCACGGATGATCGACTCGAAGTCGATCCCGCCGCGACCAGGGGAGCGGAAGTCCCAGCCGCGGCGCGGATCGCCGAAGCCGAGGTGGCTTGCGAGGATGCCGGAGCGGCCGTTGAGGGTGGTGATCGCGTCCTTGATGTGGACGTGATAGATGCGATCGGGGAAGGCGCGGAGAAACTCGACCGGATCGACCCCCTGCCAGTGGAGGTGGCTGGGATCGAAGTTGAATCCGAACTCCTCGCGGCGGCCGAGCGCTTGGAGAGCGCGCTCGGCGGTGACCAGATCGTAGGCGATCTCCGAGGGGTGGACCTCGAGCGCGAAGCGGACGCCACATTCGGCGAAGACGTCGAGGATCGGGTGCCAGCGCTCGGCGAACTGGGCGAATCCGTCATCGACCATCGACGTCGGCACCGGCGGGAAGCCGTAGAGGAGATGCCAGATCGAGGAGCCGGTGAAGCCGTTGACGACACTGACGCCGAGTTTCTTGGCGGCCCGGGCCGTCCGCTTCATCTCCTCGGCCGCGCGGCGATTGACGCCATCAGGGTTGCCGTCGCCCCACACATGCGCCGGCAGGATCGCCTTGTGGCGCTCGTCGATTCGGTCGCAGACCGCCTGGCCGACGAGATGCGAAGAGATGGCATGCACCGAGAGTTCGTGGCGCTCGAGCTGGTCGCGCTTCTGGGCGCAGTACGAGGCTTCTTCGAGCGCCCGGGTGGGATCGAAGTGGTCGCCCCAGCAGGCCAGCTCGAGCCCCTGGTAGCCAAACTCGCGCGCTTTCCGGGCGAGGTCATCGAGGGCCAGATCGGCCCACTGGCCGGTGAACAGCGTGATCGGTCGAGGCATGGCGGGGCTCCGGACAACGGCAGATGCGGGGCTCGACGAATTGTGACAGAAGGCCCCCGGGGCGGGAACGTCGGGTGGAGGGGGGGCGTGGCCTCCGGGCTGCGATTACCCGCGTGCGGGATCGCCGCGGGATCCTGGCCGGAATCAGCCCGGAATCACGTCCGGATCACGCTCCGCATCAGCCACACGCCCCAGAGCGTCACCAGCACGTTCCCCGTCCACACCGCCAGCGGGGGAACGGCCCCCGATTTCGCCTGCGACACGCCGAACATGAAGACGGGGTAGTAGACGAGGAGGATGGGGAGGAAGCAGAGGAAGAAGCTCGTGAGGAAGTCGGCGTTGCGCATCCGGATCGCCATCGGCGCGCCGACGAGGACGAAGCACAGGCAACTGAAGCCGTTGGCCCACCGCCGCCATGGCTCCATGATGATCCGATGGAGCCGGGCCGTCTCCACCTTCACGGCATGCTGTTCGCTCTCGGTGTGGACCGGCATCGTCATGTCGAGCCTTCCGGAGAGGATCGCGATCGCCACCTTCGCGGCGGCGGTCTCCTCGAAAGACTCGATGCGGCGCAGCTGCTCGGCCCGGGCCCTGGGGAAATCGGCCATGGCGATCTCGGAGGGGCTCGTCGAGGTCGCTCCCTTGCGGCTGACGGTGTCGAGGGGGATCTCCCGCGTCAGCTCGTCGGGGAACACCGCCTTGACGTCGCCGACGCTGAGCGTGCCGTTGCGGCAGGTGATCGTGAGCACCCCCTTGGCGGCGTCGGCGTGCATCGTCGCGCGCTCGGCGGAGACGGTCACCGGGTCGCCGGTCTCGGGCTGGTAGGAGAGGGTGGGGCGGATGAGATCCTTCCCCACGACGTTCTTGACGTTGATCGAGATCTGCGGGGCACTATAGGAGCGGTGCTGGCGGAGCCTCCCGTAGATGATCTCCTCGACGCTCGAGACGATGACGCGGCGGATCCCGTCACGGCCCCACGACACGGCAACGTCGTTGAGCCACACCGAGACGAAGCTCACGGCCACGGCCAAGCCGACCGCTGGCCACATCGCCGCCATCGGCGAGATCCCGGCGGCCTTGAGCGCGGTGATCTCGTTGGTCGCCGACATCCGCCCGAACACGCTCGCCACGGCGAAGAGCATCGTGCCAGGCACGGCAAACCGCATCGCCTCGGGGAGAACGTAGGGCACGAGGGCCGCGATCTGCATCATCCCCAGCCCTTGCTGCTGGGCTTCCTTCACGAGCCCGACGACGAGCATGAACAGCGTCAGCGCCGAGAGCGCCACGAGGAACACCTGAAGCAGCTCGGAGAGGACGTAGCGGGAGACGATCTTCATAGGCGACAGTCACCCTCGCTCGTCGTGGTGGCCGCCGGGGGGCGACGGGGGCGGGGCGCGGAGGGTGTCGCCGGAGCGGGCCTCCTCGACCGAGCGGCTGTAGACGGCGATCGCCTCCGCGGCGGCCACGGTCGCTTCATGGAAACTCCCTGCCGCAATGAACTTCCGCGCTCGAGTGGCGGCGGCGAGCATCCGATCGCATTCCGGAGGGGCGAGGCCGTCGGCGGCCGATTCGGCGCTCGCCACGATCCCCTCCACGAGCGCCGCGCGGGGAGTGCAGTTGTAGGTGCGGTAGGGGCCCTGGCCGAGCCGGCGACCGGAGGCGAGCGACCGGCCATCCCCGGCGGGAAGGGCGAAGCCGACGAAGGCCATCACGACCATCGCCACCATCACAAGCAAGGCCGCGGCGCTGGCGACGCTGCAGATCGTCCGCGGCAGGTCGCCAAGCGATCGGGCGAAATCCCCCCATGGGCTCAGGAGGAGCGCGATCAGGAGGCTGCCGGCCGCTATGGCCAATTGTTTCCAGGGGAGCTGCTGCTTCTGGCTCCGCGGTTGGTAGTCCTCGTCGAGCGCCCAGGCGGGGGCGCCGTGGACACTCGCCGACACCTCCTCCGCCCCGGCCTTCGCAACGATCACCGTGACGTTGTCGGGGGCGCCGCGGACGAGCGTCAGGCCGACGAGCGCCGCACAGGCATCGCGCGGCGGGAGTTCCTTGAGAAACAGCCCGATCTCCTCGTCGGCCACCTGCCCCGATAGGCCGTCGCTGCAGAGGAGGTACACATCCCCCTGCTCGACCGAGTGCGGCCCTTCGACGTCGACCTCGACGCGGGCATGCGGGCCCATCGAGCGGGTGATGACGTTCTTGCCCACCGTCCGTTCGGCCTGTTCGCGGGTCAGCCCCCCCTGGCTTTCGAGTTCCCACACGGCGGAGTGGTCGCGGGTGAGCTGATCGAGGGTCGTGCCGCGGAGGCGGTAGGCGCGGCTGTCGCCGACGTGGCCGACGAGCACGCCGCGCGGCACGAGGACGAGGGTCGTGCAGGTCGTCCCCATGCCGAGATACTCCGGCTGCCGGCGGCCGCGGAGATTGATCTCGGTGTTGGCCTGTTCGAGGCCGCGGAGGAGCGCCAGCGGAGGGGAACGCTGGGCATTCTTCTCGTAGATCAGCGGCACCTGTTCGGCGGCGATTTTGCTTGCCCGTTCCCCGGCGACATGGGCTCCCATCCCGTCGGCGACCAGGAGCAGCCAGCCGCGCGACTGATACTGCTGCGGGCTCACCGGGGGCACCACCGCCAGGGAATCCTGGTTGTTGGCGCGGCGGCGACCGATGTCGGTCTGCTCGCAGTACACGAGGGTGGTGCCGGATCCCACGCGTGAACAGCCTGACAAAAAAGGGGGAAGGATGGCAGCGGCCGCTCGGCCGCAAACCGCCCGATTCTAGCGGCCTCAATCGCTGCCTGCGACCGCAAACCGGCCCGGGAAAAGGGGTTGTGGGGCGAGGCGGGCCCTGGCCTGTCGGTCTGGCGGCGGCCGCGGGGGCTCTCTATTCTCCCCGCCATGCGTTTCGCCCGCCCCCATCGCCGTGCCCGCGCCCCGTGGCCTCTTTTCCCACTGGGAATCGCGTTTTTGATGCTTGTCATGGTCGCCGGGAGTGGCTGCGTGCAGCGGCGGATGACGATCCGCTCCAATCCTCCCGGGGCCCTCGTCTACGTCGACGACTATCAGATCGGGACGACGCCGGTCTCGACCGATTTTGTCTACTACGGCACGCGGAAGATTCGCCTGGTCAAGGACGGCTTCGAGACCCTGACGGTGCGGCAGCCCATTCCCGTCCCCTGGTACGAGGTGTTTCCGCTCGACTTCGTGAGCGAAAACCTCTGGCCGTGGGAGATCCGCGACGAGCGCGTCGTCGATCTGGCGATGGCTCCGGCCGAATCGCAGCCGGCGGAGCTCGTCGTCGCCCGCGCCCAGACCGCCCGCCTCGCCGCCGGCAGCCTGCCGCCGGTGCCCGCCACACCGCTCCCGGCCGCCGTGGCCCCCCTCCCTCGCCCGCCCCAACAGCCCGCCTTACCCTCCCCCCCACCTTCCTTTCCCCCGCCCCCACCCTCCTTCCAGCCGGCGCCCGCTGGCCAGCTCCCGCCCCCGGCGGCTGGCCCGCTCCAGTTCCCCGGCTCGTCGCTCGAGCCGCCGCGTTTCAACGCGCCCACGCAGGGGATTCCGAGCCTCGGGGCTCCTCCCTCCGGGTTGTGAGCCGGCGGCGGCTGTCCGTGCCATAATTCCCCCATGGCACCGATCCCCGGCGAGCTTCCCTCCGTGACGCCCGACTCTCCCGACTCGCCAGACTCTCATGGAGCGTCGCGCGCCGATCTCGACCGGCTCAAGCTCGCCAAGCTCCGCGCCTGTCTTGCCGAGGTGCTCCCTGCCAACGCCTTCTATGCCGCGAAGCTCGGGGCTAGCCGGGCGCTGCCAGAGACGCTCGCCGAGTTTTCCACCTGGCCGGTGACCACGAAAGAAGAGCTCGTCGCCGGCGCCGCTGCCACCGGCCGGCCTGCGAATCTCACCTATCCGCTGGAGTCGTATGTCCGCTGTCATCGCACGAGCGGCACGCATGGCCGGCCGATGCCGGTCTTTGACACCGCCAGCGACTGGATCTGGTGGATGGAATGTTGGCGGGCGATCCTCGCGCGGGGCGCTGTCGGCCCAGGCGACCGCGTCCTCGTCGCCTCGTCGTTCGGCCCGTTCCTCGGATTCTGGAGTGGCTTCGACGGCGTGCTTGCCTGTGGCGCGATGGCGATCCCGACCGGCGGGATGTCGAGCGTCGCGCGCCTGGAGATGGCCCGCAGTCTTTCCGCCACGGTGCTGATGGTGACGCCGAGCTATGCGCTCCATCTGGCCGAAGTGGCGGCGGAGTCGAAGCTCGATCTGGCGTCGCTCCCGATTCGGTTGGTGATCGTGGCCGGCGAGCCGGGGGGATCGGTGGCTGCCGTCCGCGACCGGATCGGGCAGGCCTTTGATGCTGACGTCCTCGACCACGCCGGCGCCAGCGAAGTGGGGCCGTGGGGGGTGGGGGATCGTCATGGCCGGCATCTCGATCTCCTCGAGCCCTGGTTCCACCCAGAGTTTCTCTCCGTCGAGACAGGTCGGCCGGCCGCTCCGGGGGAGCTTTCGGAATTGGTGATCACGACGCTCGGCCGCGTCGGCGCCCCGGTGCTCCGTTATCGCACCGGCGACCTCGTCCGGCCGCGCTGGCCCGACGACGCCGAGATCGCTGCCGGTGAGAGCCCGTGGGTGAAGCTCGAGGGGGGCGTGCTCGGCCGGGCCGACGACATGCTCGTCGTCCGCGGCGTGAACGTCTTCCCTGGGTCGATCGACGGGATCGTGCGAAGCTTTCCTGAGGTGATGGAATACCGGCTCACCGTCTTCTCGCGCGAGAGCCTCGACGAGCTCGCCCTCGAGATCGAAGATCGGCTCGACGATCCGCGCCGCGTCGCCCGGGAGCTTCATCTCCGCCTCGGGCTCCGCGTCGGTGTCACGGCGGTGCCGGCCGGGAGCCTGCCGCGATTCGAAGGGAAGGGGAGGCGGATCATCGACCACCGTCACGACACAAGACAGTCACCAAGGAGCGATTCATGACTGATCCATCGACAGGCCGGCCATCGGCCGCTGCCGTTCCCGCTTCGATCCGCCGCTTGCCCGACGGCAGCGTGGAGATCGGCTGGAGCGATGGCGTGCGCAGCCCCTATTCGCCGCGGCTCCTCCGCGATGCGTGTCCGTGTGCCACGTGCCGCGAGGAGCGAGCGGCGCCGAAGCCGAAGGGGCTGCTTACGGTGCTCTCGCCGCAGGAGCTTGCGCCGCTCTCGATCGCCGGCATGACGCCGGTGGGGCAGTACGCGTACAGCATCGAGTTTTCCGACGGCCATTCGAGCGGCATCTACACGCTTGAGTATCTCCGCGAGCTGGGGTGAGGCGGGGGCCGGTTAAGACGAGACGCAAGGACGGGTATGGATGCCCCGCGACGCGATTGAGGTGACGCTTCCGCCCGCAGAGCGATAGGTGCTGCTCGGAGGCGGCTCTCTGGGTGGCCGCTGCGATCGCGTCAGTGGCGGACGCGGCGGCTCATCATGATCTGCGAGAGGATCATCGTGCCGAACCAGGCTGGGAAGAACAGCGTTGCCGCCAGCCGTGCGCCCTCACGCTCGAACACCTCCTCCGGGGCCAAGCCGATCGCCGCACCGGCGACGGCGGCGGCTGTCATCGCTGTCGCTAGCCCCGCGACGACCGACACGGCAGCGACCGTGACCCACCGCGGCCAGCCGGACTGGCAGGCATAAATCGTCGTCGCCACCATCGCCGTCAATCCCCAGGCGAACGCTGTCGAGAGCATCGCGGCCGATCCTCCGGCAAAGCCGGCGATCGCCAACGACAGAGCGATGAGGAGGAGGATCCCGAACAGGATCGCGCCGCGTTTCTGATCGGTGTCGAGAGCGTGTCGGCCGAGCGGATCGAGGAGCAACAGGAGATTGAACACGGAGTCGCCGACCCAGGTGAGGAGGGCGAAGGCACCGTAGGCCGCGAGGAAGATGCCGATCATCCAGCCCTCGGCGTCGCTCGCCGGTTGCCGGCGGGCGAGGGTGCGAGCAATGAAGAAGCCCCCCACCACGATCCCCCATCGCATCCGCGGCGGGAGCTTCTGCATCCAGAGAAAGTAGCCGAGGAGCAGACGGTAGATCGGATTTCTCGCCTTGAGCGCCTCGACGATGCCACTGCGGGCATAGTCGTTCTCTGGATCGAGCCGGAGCGCCTCGCGGAAATGGTCGGCAGCGCGGCCGGGATCGCCTGCATGGAGCATCGCCCACCCCTGCGTGGTGTGGGTGGCCGCATCGTCGGGGTTGCGGCGCAGCGCTCCCTCGATCGTCGCGGCGGCCGCTTCGCGATCGCCGAGTTGCAGCAGGGCGCGGGAGCGGGCCGTCGTGCAGCCCTGATCTTCAGGGTCGATCGCCAGGCCGGCATCGGCCGCAGTGAGGGCCTTCTTCCAGTCGCCCGTCGACATGTGGATCGCTGCGAGCAGGCAGAAGGAATCGGCGTCGTAGGGATCGAGACGGATCGCCTCCTCGATGGCGGAAGCTGCCTCGGGAAAGCGCTGGCGGTGGAAGAAGACCTTCGACAGCGCGTAGTGCGAAAAGGCACGGTCTGGTGCCTGGGCCACGGCCTGTCGGGCGTGTTCGTCGGCCTCTTTCCAGGCCTGGCGTTCGGCGTGGAGCATCGCCAGACAGGCGTGCGCCGTGGCATCGCCCGAATCCTCGACGAGGACGGCGTGAAACTCCCGGATCGCCTCGTCGGCCCGTTCCTGCCGCATGAGCAGCAAGGCGCGTTGTAAGTGGGCGCTCATCGCCGGTTGATCCCCAGATATTTCAGGATGTCGTCGTACATGCCCCCTTCGTTGGAGTAGAGGGCGTGATTCTTGGCGGTGGCGAACCATTCCCGCGTCGTCGGCTTGTGCCGCGCTGCGGCAGCGAGGAGATCGGCGGTCGAGAGCGGCTTGATCGAGCCGGTCTTCATCGCCTCACGGAGCTTGCCCTCTACGGCCTGATCGACCACGGCGCTGAGATCAGCTCCGGAGTAGTCGCCCGTCTTCCGGGCCACCGCTGCCATGTCGGCGCCGGCGGCCGGCTTGTCGCGGCAGAGGATCCCGAGGATCTGCTCGCGCGCGGGGGTGTCGGGAGGGGGCACGAAGAGGATCCGGTCGAAGCGACCGGGGCGGCGGAAGGCGGGATCGACGTGCCAGGGGGAGTTC
>Ga0114974_10002287_pt1 | contig 14746 bp, 14 predicted proteins | sample S_130206_EF_Meta_FD_87318 | JGI IMG/M metagenome (GOLD analysis project Ga0114974, IMG submission 87318) | Freshwater microbial communities from Lake Simoncouche, Canada to study carbon cycling - S_130206_EF_MetaG | ecosystem: Environmental > Aquatic > Freshwater > Lake | place: Lake...
ATTTCAGATTCTAAGTATTAACCGCAAAAAGCGCAAGGGTTACCGCTAAGCACGCTAGGGAAATTTATGAATATGTGGCTAAAAGCGGATAGTTTGTCAATGGGATTTTATTTCAGATTCTTTTTGGATGCTGATACAAGTTTGGTAGTACAAGTGCTGCTGTTTTATTTGCACGGATTGCAAATCCTCGATATCGGGTTGCAAATCCGCGATATCGGGTTGACAAATCTATATGCACAACAAGTTATTGATCAATACTATTTTACTCAAGCTTGAATTTAACATTTAGTTCCGTTTCAATTTTTATTTTTTCAAATTCAATATCGGCTGGAATAAACTCTTTATTAACACTTACGCTGCTTGCGCCTCTAATTCTAATTCCCGATGCCGAACCAGCTAAACGTCCTAAAGCAAAAGCGTTCGAATCTGAAATAAAAATTGCGTTACCAACTTTTTGATTCAGCGGATTTGTCATTGCAATTGCTTGGTTTTTTGCCTTTTCAATTGCTTTTGTTTTCAAAATCAATTGCATTTTTTCGGATTTTGAATATTCTGTTTTTTCCAAAGTCACGTTGGAGATTTCCATCTCTTCGAGTGCAATTAATACTTTTCCTGAAATTTTTGCATCGTAGAGAAGTAAAGTGTAATTTTTGTATTTTAAAATATCTTGTTGTTTGAAAAAATACTTTTTATAATTACTCGCTAAATCATTCAGTGCTAACTGCGTTTCAACATTTATTCCTAAGGATTTTAATTTTTCGTTCATTTTACTTTCCAATTCTTCAACTGAGACTTTTCCTCTTGAGTCTTTTTCAGTTATTGAAATATTTAGATAAATTCTATCGGGAATTACTAGGGTGTCAACTTTAGCGGAAGTTTCTATATAAGGTAAATCGATAAATGTTTTCGTTTGCGAAATACTTTTAGTTGTTATGATTAGCAGAATTAATAATGTTAGTTTTTTCATATTAAGTTTTATTTGTGAACGAGCGAGACGCTCTAATTGATAGATGGATTTGTATAGTGCTAATATAACATATATAATTCGATTATGTAGTTGTTTCGTCACATTTAAACCTCAAAATTAAAAAAATCAAATGACTTTTCCAATAGCCCCGATGGAGGCGGCATCCTCGCAGCGCAGCGAAGAGATAAAGGCGAGAGCGGGAATTGCAATTCCTGAAAGGAAGCGACAATTCGCTTCAAAATGTCAATTTGTCAGAATGTAAAATGCCAAAGCGCTACAAAACTGACAATTATTGGGGTTTGGTAGTATGGCATAAAGATTGACTTATGGAAATTGAGTTTAGAAATTAAAATTAAATTTAAATAGAATTAAAATGGGTAAAATAATTGGAATTGATTTAGGAACAACCAACTCTTGTGTTTCTGTAATGGAAGGTAATGAAGCAGTTGTAATTCCTAATGCAGAAGGAAAAAGAACAACACCATCTGTAATTGCTTTTGTAGAAGGCGGTGAAATCAAAGTTGGAGATCCTGCAAAAAGACAAGCGGTAACCAATCCAACAAAAACGGTTGCTTCTATCAAACGTTTTATGGGACATTCTTTCGCTGAAATTACAGCTGAAGCTAAAAGAGTTCCGTATTCTGTAGTAAAAGGAGACAACAATACACCACGTGTAGATATTGATGGTCGTTTGTATACGGCACAAGAATTGTCAGCAATGACTCTTCAAAAAATGAAAAAAACGGCTGAAGACTATTTAGGTCAAACCGTTACGGAAGCAGTTATTACTGTTCCAGCTTACTTTAACGATGCACAACGTCAGGCTACGAAAGAAGCTGGTGAAATTGCTGGTTTAAAAGTAATGCGTATTATCAACGAGCCTACTGCTGCAGCGTTAGCATACGGTTTGGATAAAAAAGGAGTAGATCAAAAAATTGCTGTTTACGATTTAGGTGGTGGTACTTTTGATATCTCTGTTTTGGAATTAGGAGACGGAGTTTTTGAAGTATTGTCTACAAATGGAGATACACACTTAGGTGGAGACGATTTTGACCAAACTATCATTGACTGGTTGGCAGATGAATTCAATGCTGAAGAAGGAATTGACTTGCGTTTAGACCCAATGTCATTGCAACGTATTAAAGAAGCTGCTGAAAAAGCGAAAATCGAATTGTCATCTTCTGCTGAAACAGAAATCAATTTGCCTTACGTTACTGCTACGGCTTCAGGACCAAAACACTTGGTTAAAAAATTGACTAGAGCTAAATTTGAGCAATTGTCAGATTCATTAGTAAAACGTTCTATGGCACCAGTTGCAAAAGCGTTGAAAGATGCAGGATTATCTGTTTCTGATATTGATGAAGTAATCTTAGTAGGTGGTTCAACTCGTATGCCAAGAATTGCTGACGAAGTAGAAAAATTCTTCGGTAAAAAAGCATCAAAAGGTGTAAATCCTGATGAGGTTGTTGCTATTGGAGCAGCTATTCAAGGTGGAGTTCTTTCAGGAGACGTAAAAGATGTATTGTTATTAGACGTTACGCCTTTATCTTTAGGAATCGAAACTATGGGTGGTGTTATGACTACATTAATTGAGTCGAACACAACTATTCCAACAAAAAAATCACAAATATTCTCTACTGCTGCAGATTCTCAACCAACAGTTGAATTGCACGTGTTGCAAGGTGCTAGAGCAATGGCTGTAGACAATAAAACGATTGGTCGTTTCAACTTGGATGGTATTCCACCAGCACCAAGAGGAGTTCCACAAATTGAAGTAACTTTTGATATTGATGCTAATGGTATCATCAAAGTTTCTGCAACAGATAAAGGAACTGGAAAATCTCACGATATTCGTATCGAAGCTTCTTCTGGATTAACGTCTGAAGAAATCGAAAGAATGAAAAAAGATGCTGAAGCAAATGCTGGAGCAGATAAAATCGCAAGAGAAAGAGCAGAAAAATTGAACGAAGCTGATGCAATGATTTTCCAAACAGAAAGTCAATTGAAAGAATTGGGTTCTAAATTATCTGATGAAAACAAAACGGCTATTGAATATGCTTTAACTGAATTGAGAATGGCGCACCAATCGCAAGATGTTGCAGCAATCCAATCAGGATTAGACAATATCAATGCAGCTTGGAAAGTAGCTACAGAAGCTATGTATGCTCAAGGAGAACAAGGTCAAGCTGAAGCGCAACCACAAGAAGCGCAAGGTGACAATGTTCAAGATGTAGACTACGAAGAAGTTAAATAAGCAGAGAACCTGTTTTTTACATACCAAAAGAGGCCGTTCGATGATAACGGCCTTTTTTTATTAATGACAAATAGATAAAAGACGGATAGATGAAAGACGAAGAGATGATAGACTAAAATCTGTCTAATGCCTTAATTTCAAATCAAAAGACTACATTTCATAATTCATCATTCATAATTGCTTTTACTTTGCGCACTTTGCGAAAAACCTTTGCGACCTTTGCGGTTAAGAAAAAAACTATTAAAGGTTTTAATGTCAAATGAAATAATGACAATTCCACACAATTATAATTTATAATTTTTCTATCTGCTTATCTTGAATTTTGGAAAACAGAAGCAAACCAATACTTGCGCCTATTGTGGCAAACAGCATATCGGATTGTGTGTCCCAAATATCACCTTGTGTCCCCAAAAAAGCATCGCCTTTATCACCCGTTGAAATTGAAACGCCCCATTCAATCCATTCATAAGCAGCACTTATAGCAAGACAAATAGCAACAATAATAAAGTTGAAAAAGCTTTTGTTACTGATCACTTTTTTGCGAATAAACAATTCTCTGATAATCAGTGCGGGAATCAATCCTTGGGCAAAATGGCCCACTTTATCATAATTATTTCTGGTTTGATGAAAGGTTTCTCGGATGTAATCAAACAAGGGAACTTCGGCGTACGTATAATGTCCGCCAACGAACAAAACAATGCAATGCAGTAGAATCATAAAGTAGGTAAAATTGGTAAAGCGGAATCTTTTAAATGTCAGTGCTAAAATTAAAACTCCGAGTAGGGCAGGGAAGATTTCCAAAAAGCAAGTAAAACTTTCTTTAGGTTCAATTATGGACCAAAGAAATGTTGCGGCAAAAGCGGTAAGCATTAAATAAATGTATTTCATATCTGGTTGTAATTAGGATCTCCAAATATAGAATTATATTAGATAAAAAAAACGCCTTCATTGCTGAAGACGTTTTCAATTTTTATAAAACCAATACAATTATTTGTCAATTGAACCCAAAACTCGTTTCATAAACGCGTTCAAAGCTTCCTTTTTGTCCATGCCCCCTTTTATCATTTTATGAACTTCAAGTGCGCCGTACATGTTGGAAATTAATTCTCCAATAACATCTAATTCTTCGTCTTTCAAAGAAGGAACTTCAGTTAAAGCTTCCAAGACTTCGATGGTTTCAATTAGATAATCTTGGTCATTGTCTTCAACGAATTGCGTCAAATGTTTGATTACGGGTAGTTTCATAATTATAGAATTTCGTTTACCAATTCGGTTAAAACTTCTGCTTTGTTGGTTTGTGTTTCGTTCACTAATTTCCCATTTACAAAAGTTGCAAAAGTTGGCAAATTAGAAACATTGGCTAATTTTCTTGATTCGGGAGAATTTTCAGCATCTATTAAAACAAAAGTCACCGCTTCATTTTCGGAGGCTAATTTTTTGAATTTTGGCTTCATAATTCTGCAATTTCCACACCAAGAAGCTGAAAACTGAACAACCACTTTTTCATTTGTTGCTACTAAATTCTGTAAAGTATCTTCGTTTAATTCGATTAACATAGTATTGAATTTAAATGGTAATTTCAGTATTGAATATTGAAATTACCATTGTTATTGAAATTGAAAATTGTTATTGGTATTGCAATTTAGTGCGAACCTAAGTAAGCTGCTGTACTTTTTCTGTCAGCGTGCATTGCGTCTTTCCCTTTTTCCCAGTTTGCAGGACAAACTTCTCCATTGGTTTGAACGTGTGCATAGGCATCAATTAAACGTAAATATTCGTTTACATTTCTTCCTAACGGCATATCGTTTACACTTTCGTGGAAAATTTTTCCAGATTCGTCAATTAAATATGTAGCTCTGAAAGTCACATTAGAACCTTCAATAATTACTGAATCCGTTTCTTCGCTATATTCTGTTGAATCGATATCAAGAATTCCTAAAATGTTAGATAAGTTTCTGTTGGTATCAGCTAATATTGGATACGTAACTCCTTCGATTCCACCGTTGTCTTTTGGCGTATTCAACCAGGCAAAGTGTACTTCGTTTGTGTCGCAAGAAGCACCAATTACGATAGTATTTCTGCTTTCAAATTCTGGTAAAGCCGCTTGAAAAGCGTGCAATTCTGTTGGACAAACGAAAGTAAAATCTTTTGGGTACCAAAACAAAATTACTTTTTTGTTGTTTTTTGTAGCTTCTTCAAAAACGTTGATTTTTAAGTTATCACCCATTTCAGAAATGGCGTCTACTGCAATGCTGGGGAATTTTTTTCCTACTAATGACATAATTTATAATTTAATTATTAATGTTCTTTTTTGATGGTACAAATTTACGCAGTATACGTCAATGCTGCTATCAATTTCAATTATATATTTTTATGAAGTGATAGTTTTTTCTTATTTTAAATAATGATTTCTAAATTTTAATTTTGGAAAGCGGCTAATTCGGTTTGGTTTTATATATTTGTTTTAAAGATTATTTGCCAATTTCAAAGGAAAAGAGGCGAGTAGTTGTTTTATTTTCAATCAAATCTACTTTTACTATACTATGAATTTCTCCAATTTATTTCGAAAAAAAACCGTTCAAGACATATTAAAACAAGTAGCTAAAAATGAAGCTGACGGACACAATTCTCTCGGGAAACATTTAAAAACAAGAGATTTAGCGGCTTTTGGAATTGCGGCAATTATTGGTGCTGGGATTTTTAGTACAATTGGGAAAGCCAGTTTTGATGGTGGTCCTGCGGTAATTTTCCTCTTTCTATTTACTGCAATTGCGTGTGGTTTTGCTGCTTTTGCCTATGCCGAATTTGCTTCAATGGTTCCTGTTTCAGGAAGTGCTTATACCTATTCTTATGTTGCTTTTGGGGAATTAATAGCTTGGATAATAGGTTGGGCGCTGATTATGGAATATGCGATTGGTAATATAACCGTTGCTATTTCGTGGAGTGATTACTTTTCTAGTTTGATGGATAATATTATTCTAAATCTCAATCATAAATACGATTGGCATTTACAAGTTTTAGCGGATTGGGTTCAAATGGATTATCTGACTGCTTCAAATGGTTTCAAAGATGCTACAGCCTTAATGCAAAGCGGAAAATCTTTCGAAAATTTAAGTTCTGGGTTACAAGCAGCGTATACGGCTTGGACTACTTCGCCAGTAATTGGGAATTTTCATATTGTGGCCGATTTACCAGCATTGGGAATCATAGTTTTTATTACGGCTTTGGTTTATCGCGGAATGAAGGAATCTCGCAATGCCAGTAATGCCATGGTTTTAGTGAAATTATGCATTATTTTATTGGTAATTGCAGTTGGTGTTTTTTATGTAGATGTTGATAATTGGAAACCCTTTGCGCCAAACGGTGTGGGTGGAATTCTTAAAGGTGTTTCGGCAGTATTCTTCGCTTATATCGGATTTGACGCCATATCTACAACGGCAGAAGAATGCGAAAATCCACAGCGTGATTTGCCTCGTGGCATGATGTGGGCTATCATCATATGTACGGTTTTATACATTGCAATTGCCTTAGTACTCACAGGAATGGTTCATTATTCGGATTTAAATGTGGGTGATCCTTTACTTTTTGTATTCGAAAAATTAGATTTAAAAGTGATGTCGGCCATTATTGGGGTTTCGGCTGTAATTGCCATGGCGAGTGTTTTATTGGTGTTCCAAATGGGGCAACCTCGAATTTGGATGAGCATGAGTCGTGATGGCTTGTTGCCAAAAAAATTCTCTACAGTGCATCCAAAATTCAAAACACCATCGTATGCAACAGTCGTTACTGGTTTTGTTGTGGCTATTCCAGCTTTGTTTTTAAACCTTACAATGGTAACGGATTTGTGTAGTATTGGAACCTTATTCGCGTTTGTATTGGTTTGTGCAGGAGTTTTGGTATTGCAAAATAAAACGGATATTCCCCGTGGGAAATTCAAAACTCCGTATGTAAATTCTAAATTTATAATCCCAGTTTTATTACTTGCAGGATTGTTCTATGCCTTTAATTACAATACTAAAAGCACAATGGATTTTCTGACCAATGAAAAGAAAATCAATACGCCAGAAGATATCGTTACCTCTTTGGACAAAGGACAATCGGAATTGGTTTATGCCTATTTGACGATTTTTGATAAAAATAATGTTTCTGATTCTGAGCCTGATTTAGAGGCAATTTTAAGCAAATACAACGAAAATGAAGCGCAATATGAAGCCGTTATCAAAGCATTGCCACTATCTGAATCTCAAAAATATGAAACAGGTTTCAGTCTTTTTAAACACAAAATCCCAATGTGGATATTCTTGATCGTATTGTTAGGATTAACCGTTTGGGCATACCGCCAAAATTTATCGCTAATTCCATTGTTGGGATTGATTTCTTGCTTGTATATGATGGCAGAATTAAGTGTTTGGAATTGGATTTATTTCACCATTTGGTTGTTAATTGGTCTCGTAATTTACTTTGGCTACAGCCGAAAAAACAGTAAATTGAACGTAACGCAATAAAATAGATTCGATTTTTTGTTCTAATCTTATATCCGCTTTGATACTTTCGAAGCGGATTTTTTTATTCCCAATTTAATTGCTTACTTTTGATGCTTAAAAAAAAATAGCAAAAATGGCAGCAATAACATTAGGAGGAAATCCAATAAACACAAGTGGTGAATTACCAAAAGTAGGTTCAAAAGCAGTAGATTTTAAATTAGTTAAAGGCGATTTGTCAATAGCTACATTAGCTGATTTTGCTGGGAGTAAATTAGTTTTGAATATTTTTCCAAGTATTGATACGGGAACTTGTGCCGCTTCAGTTAGAAAATTCAATGAAAAAGCAAGTGCTTTAGACAATACAAAAGTACTTTGCATCTCTAGAGATTTACCTTTTGCCCAAAGTCGTTTTTGTGGTGCTGAAGGATTAGAAAACGTAGTTAATTTATCGGATTTTAATTCAGGAGCCTTTGGAAAAGACTTCGGTTTAGAAATTTCAGACAGCGTACTAGCAGGTTTGCACTCAAGAGTTATTATCGTAATTGATGAAAATGGTGTTATTACTCATACAGAACAAGTGGGAGAAATAGCGAATGAACCAAATTATGATGCCGCTTTAGCTGCACTTTAATACAAGATATGGAATTTCAAAAAGACACTACTTTTTTTACAGGAAGGTTTAAAAGCATGGGATTTGCCTTAAAAGGCGCTATCAAACTTATCACAACCGAGCACAGTGTGATGGTACAATCTTCATTGGCTGTAGCTTTAATCGTCGCAGGTTTTTACTTTAATATTTCGCAAACAGAGTGGATGTTTCAAACCTTGGCTATTGGCTTGGTTTTGAGTATTGAAGGATTAAATACCGCGGTCGAAAAAGTCGCCGATTTTATTCACCCTGAGTTTCACGAAAGAATAGGTTTCATTAAAGATATTGCCGCGGGTGCTGTATTTTTTGCAGCTATGACGGCAATTGCAATTGGATTGATAATTTACATTCCAAAATTCATATAATATAATTCTTTGTTTTATAGTAATTAGTACAATCAAGAATGGCAAAAAAGACTACAACAACCGATAAAAAGGCTTTAAGTGCTGAAAGTAAAAAGCCCTGGATGATGCCCCGACAGTATAAAATCCTAATAGGGTTTGTGTTTATATTGTTTTCTATTGCATTATTATTGGCTTTTATTTCGTTCTTTATTCACGGACAAGAAGATCAAAGTGCTGTTTCCGAATTAGGAAATCGTGCTCAAACCGTAAACAATTGGTTGGGTAAATTTGGTGCTTTTTTAGCCGATTTATTCATTTACAGAGGTTTCGGTGTTGCTTCGTTTTTGTTTGTCAAGTTGTTTTTCTTAACAGGAGCTTTCTTGGTGATGGATATCGCGCTAAAGAAAATGAGAAGCGTTTGGTTTTGGGATTTATTCGCAATTGTAATATTGTCTATTTTATGTGGTTTTTTTGCAACTTCATTACCAGAATTGGGAGGGACGATTGGCTATGAAATGAACCTATTTTCTCAGGATTATATAGGGAAATCAGGAACACTATTGGTATTAATATTAGGATTAGTAATCTATTTAATATTCAAAATTAAAGTATCTCCAGATGCTATCAAAGCATTTTTTGAACGAACCAAAGCAGAAGTAGATTCAGAATTAGCTGTAAATCATAAGCCTGTTGCCGATGGATTGTATAATCTTGAGGAGTTTGCTGTAGCCGAAGTAGAAGAGGAGGAAGAAGTAATTCCTGAGCCTGTTTTGAAACCAACATCACAATTCGAAATCAATAAAGAAGCACTGAAACCTACCATTAGTAGTTCTTCAGAAATTAATATGGATCCCGTTTTGAAAACGATGCCATTATCAGTTGAACCTATAATTTCTCCAGAACCAACTCCAGAAATTGAAAGTGATTTTGTAATAGAAAAAGCGCACGAAGAAGATATTGTAGAGGAAAATTTGGCTTCCCGATTGGTTGCTGATTTTGGATTATTTGACCCAACGTTAGAATTGTCGAATTATAAATTTCCAACATTAGATTTATTAAAAGAATATTCAACTGGAGGGATCACTATCAACCAAGAAGAATTAGAAGAAAATAAAAATAGAATTTTAGAAACCTTACGGAATTATAAAATTGAAATAGCACAGATCAAAGCAACAGTAGGGCCATCGGTGACTTTATATGAAATTGTCCCAGAAGCTGGAATTCGTATTTCGAAAATAAAGAGTTTAGAGGATGATATTGCTCTTTCTTTATCGGCATTAGGAATTCGTATTATTGCACCAATTCCTGGAAAAGGTACTATTGGTATTGAAGTTCCAAACAAGAATCCAACGATGGTTTCGATGAAAAGCGTCATCGGTTCAGCACGTTTTCAGGAAGCTGAAATGGAATTGCCAATTGCTTTGGGGAAAACAATTTCTAATGAAACGTTTGTAGTTGATTTGGCTAAAATGCCCCATTTATTGATGGCAGGAGCTACTGGTCAAGGAAAATCGGTTGGTTTGAATGCGGTTTTAACTTCCCTTTTATATAAGAAACATCCTGCCGAAGTTAAATTTGTTTTGGTGGATCCAAAGAAAGTAGAATTAACGCTTTTCAATAAAATTGAGCGTCATTATTTAGCGAAACTACCCGATTCTGGGGATGCTATTATTACTGATAATGCCAAGGTTGTCAATACATTGAATTCGCTTTGCGTAGAAATGGACAATCGCTATTCGTTATTGAAAGATGCCATGGTGAGAAACATCAAGGAATACAATGATAAATTCAAAGCACGAAAATTAAATCCTGAAAATGGGCATCGTTTTTTACCGTATATCGTTTTGGTAGTTGACGAGTTTGCCGATTTGATTATGACTGCTGGAAAAGAAGTAGAAACTCCTATTGCAAGGTTAGCACAGTTAGCGAGAGCGATCGGAATTCACTTGATTATTGCTACACAACGTCCTTCGGTAAATGTAATTACAGGTTTGATTAAAGCAAATTTTCCTGCGAGAATAGCATTTAGAGTAACCTCTAAAATTGATTCAAGAACCATTTTGGACACACAAGGTGCCGATCAATTAATAGGGCGTGGCGACATGCTTTATACGAATGGGAATGATGTTGTTCGGGTACAATGTGCCTTTATTGATACTCCAGAAGTCGAAAAAATCACCGAATTTATTGGTTCTCAAAAAGCGTATGCGGATGCCTATTTGCTTCCAGAATTTGTTGGAGACGAAAGTGGCATCAATCTTGATATGGATATTTCCGAAAGAGACTCCTTATTTAGAGAAGCTGCTGAAATTATTGTAACTGCACAGCAAGGTTCTGCATCACTTTTGCAAAGAAAACTTAAGTTGGGTTACAACCGCGCGGGAAGATTGATTGATCAATTGGAAGCTGCAGGAATTGTAGGTCCATTTGAAGGAAGCAAGGCAAGAAGTGTAAATATTCTAGATTTAGCGGCTCTTGATCAGTTTTTCAGTAATGAACAAAATTAAAACAAAAATGAAAATCAAGATGAATCCATTTCAACTAAAAGTAAGCCAATCTAGGGTTGGTTCTATTTTAATTGCTATTGTAATGCTTATGAGTTTTGGCGTTAAGGCGCAAGACAAAAAAGCGAAGGAATTGCTAGATGAAGTGACTACTAAAATTAAAAGCTATGATAATATTGTTATCGATTTTAAATATTCGTTGAATAATTTAAAGGAAAATATCAATCAGGATAGCAAGGGAAATGTTACCATGAAAGGCAATATGTATGTGTTGAATTTAATGGGCGTAACAAAGATATTTGATGGTAAAAAAACCTACACAATAAACCCAGAGGACGAAGAGGTTTCTATTTCTAAGGTAAATGAAAAAGAAGACAATGCCATTACACCTTCAAAAATGCTTACTTTTTTCAATACGGGTTACAAATTCAATTGGGATATTCTTCAAAATGTTAGAGGGAGAAAAATCCAATACATAAAATTAGCACCTATCAATTCAAAAGACCCAAGAAAAGAAATATTGCTAGGTATTGATATTCAGACTAAAAACATCTATAATTTAATTGAAGTTGGTAAAAATGGTACTAAAACCACTTTGACTGTTAATTCTTTCAAAACCAATCAGCCGTTATCAAAGAATCAATTTATCTTTGAAGCCAGCAAGTACCCAAAATACTACATCAATAAATTAGATTAATTTGAAGTGAAAATACTAGATAAATACATTTTAAAAACCTTCACGATTACATTTACCACGGTATTTGTAATCTTGTTTTTTATATTCATACTTCAAACGATTTGGCTATTTATCTACGATTTAGCGGGAAGAGATTTGGATTTAATGCTGGTTGTAAAATTCTTGCTTTTTGGTATGCCAAGAATTATTCCATTGGTATTGCCACTTTCGGTGTTGTTAGCTTCAATTATGACTTTTGGAAATTTAGCCGAAAACTACGAATTTGCGGCCATGAAATCGGCAGGAATTTCATTGCAACGCGCTTTAAAAAGCTTGACAATATTTATTTTTTTCTTGAGTATTCTAGCGTTTGTTTTTGCTAATAATGTTATTCCGTATGCCGAATATAAATTCATCAATTTCAGAAAAAACATTGCCCAAAGAAAACCAGCCATGGCTATTGCAGAGGGACAGTTTAGTGAAATTGGTTTTTATACGATTAAAGTAGATAAGAAATCGGGAGAAAATGGAAATCACCTTACTGGAATTACCATTCATAAAAAATCAGTTCGGGGCGATGGCGTTCGTACGGTTATTAAAGCTAAATATGGAGATTTGATAAGCAATGAAAATTCGAATATCTTAAAATTAGTTTTGAACGACGGGTATTATTATGAAGATATTATCCCAAAGAATTATGAGGATAGAAAGAAAATTCCATTTGCGAAAGCTTCTTTTAAGAAAGACATTATTAATTTAGATTTATCGGTATTGAATGGCAATCAAGACGAGCAAAAAATAACCAATACAACTAACATGTTGAATGTTGGAGAATTGAATTATACGATAGATTCGCTTCATAAAAACTACAACCGTGATATCGCTTCTTTTGCAGATAATGTCCACCAACGCAACCTCTATTCGACAGCGGTAAATAATAGTTTATTACTCGTAAAGAGAGAAAAAATTGCTATAAAAAAGGATTTGTTGGCATTATTAAATGACAGTCAAAAAATGCAAATTCTACAAGTAGCATCTAGTAGTGTTTCCAATTCTATACTTACCATCGACAGTTCCAAAGACGAAATGTCATATAAGAAAAAGACCATAAACAGTCATTATATCGCTTTGTATGACAAATTTGTGGTGGCATTTGCTTGCTTGATGATGTTTTTTATTGGAGCACCATTGGGAGCTATTATTCGAAAAGGAGGAATTGGATTGCCGATTGTTTTTGCGGTATTAATTTTTATCACTTTTCACTTTATCAATACTTTTGGAAAACGATTGGCCGAAGAAAATGGAATTGCTCCTTTTTTAGGGTCTTGGATGTCGTCGATAATCTTGACTCCTTTGGCTGTTTTACTCACCTATAGGGCTACAAATGATATTGGATTAATCAATATTGAGTCGATATTTCAGCCTTTCCAAAAATTATTTCAGAAATTATTTCCATCACAAAATTAAAATAAATGTCAATACCAACTTTCAAGTTAAACACAATAGAAGAGGCTATTGAGGATATTCGTCAAGGAAAGATAATCATCGTTGTAGATGATGAAGATCGAGAAAATGAGGGCGATTTCTTGGCTGCTGCCGAAAAAGTAACTCCAGAAATGATTAATTTCATGGCTACCCACGGTCGAGGTTTAATTTGTGCACCACTGACAGAGAGTCGTTGCAAGGAATTAGGATTGCACGTAATGGTTAATAATAATACCGATCCAATGGAAACTGCCTTTACGGTTTCAGTTGATTTGCGTGGCAACGGAGTTACGACAGGAATTTCAGCATCGGATAGAGCCAAAACTATATTATCGTTAGTAGATTCTGAGACAAAACCACACGATTTGGCGCGACCAGGGCATATATTTCCTTTGATAGCTAAACAGGGAGGTGTTTTACGAAGAACAGGTCATACAGAAGCTGCGATTGATTTTGCGCGTTTGGCAGGATTTAAATCGGCGGGAGTGATTGTAGAAATCATGAATGAAGATGGTTCTATGGCGCGTTTGCCGCAATTGGTTGAAGTAGCTAAGAAATTCGATTTAAAATTGGTTTCAATAGAAGATTTGGTTGCCTACAGAATGCTTCATGATAGTTTGATTGTAAAGAAAGAGGATTTTGATATCGAAACCCGTTTTGGTACATTCCGACTAAGAGCCTATTTGCAAACAACCAATAAGCAAGTACATATTGCTTTGACAAAAGGGACTTGGAATTTAGGAGAGCCAATTCTAACTCGGGTTAATTCTACTCAAATTAATAGTGATATATTGGGGACTTTAACTCACAATACAGATAAAAATCTAGATGATATTTTTACTTTAATAAACAAGAATGGCAAGGGAGCAATACTGTTTATAAATCAGGAATTGCAGTCTAATAATCTTTTGAATCGCATTAGCGAGTTGAAAGCGTTACAAATCCAAGGCGAAATGAAAGCACCGCTAATAAAGATGGATGCGAAAGATTTTGGAATAGGAGCACAGATCTTGCATGATATTGATATTTCAAAGATTAGGTTAATCTCTAATTCGGGACAAACTAAGCGAGTAGGAATGATAGGATACGGTTTGGAAATCTCGGAATACGTTAATTATTAAGGAATCGTTGTTGCAATTAAAGCGAGAACAATAATTTTTAGTGTCCTAAACCTAAGGAAATGAATTGATTAAAAAGGAGTCGGTTTATTTTGTAAAAGTTTTAAATAAAAATGTTTTAGAAATCAAAAAAGGTTACTATATTTGCAACCGCAATAAGAAATTATGTGCGAGTTACTGGAGAAATGGCAGAGCGGTCGAATGCGGCAGTCTTGAAAACTGTTGACTGTAACAGGTCCGGGGGTTCGAATCCCTCTTTCTCCGC
>Ga0114974_10002290_pt1 | contig 14734 bp, 20 predicted proteins | sample S_130206_EF_Meta_FD_87318 | JGI IMG/M metagenome (GOLD analysis project Ga0114974, IMG submission 87318) | Freshwater microbial communities from Lake Simoncouche, Canada to study carbon cycling - S_130206_EF_MetaG | ecosystem: Environmental > Aquatic > Freshwater > Lake | place: Lake...
CAACCAAAGTACTTAATGCATCGCCGTCTAAATCTTCTGCTATAATCAATAGACTGCGGCCCGATTGAACTACTGGTTCCAATACCGGAAGCAGTTCTTTCATTGATGAAATCTTTTTGTCTACCAATAAAATCATTGGATTTTCCATTTCTGTAAGCATCTTGTCTTGATTAGTAACAAAATATGGAGAAAGATATCCTCTATCAAACTGCATGCCCTCAACTGTCTTAACTTCGGTCTGAGTGCCTTTGGCTTCTTCAACAGTAATGACACCATCATTGCCTACAACATTCATTGCCTCAGCAATTAACGATCCAATCATATTATCATTGTTAGCAGATATGCTAGCAATTTGTTTGATTTTATCATTATCATTTCCAACTTCTTGAGAAATATTTTTTAGTTCCGCTACTACTGCAATTACTGCTTTATCAATGCCTCGCTTTAAATCAATTGGATTTGATCCTGCGGCAACATTCTTTAAACCTGCAGTAACTAATGCTTGCGCTAATACTGTTGCGGTAGTTGTTCCATCACCGGCAATGTCAGCAGTTTTAGAAGCAACTTCTTTTACCATTTGTGCACCTAAATTTTCCATTGGGTCTTTCAACACAATTTCTTTAGCTACTGATACACCATCTTTTGTAATGTGTGGTGGTCCAAATTGTTTACCGATTACAACATTGCGACCTTTTGGCCCTAATGTTACTTTGACTGCATCTGCTAATGCATCTACACCTGCTTTGAGCTTAGCTCTTGCATCAGAATTAAAACTGATTTCTTTTGACATAACTTTGTTTTCCTTTTTTTATAACGTTTATTTAATATAAATATTTACTTGGCAATTTCCAAGAACTTTTGATTTAAAGTTTTAGATACATCAATCATATTTGTTGGTTTTATAAAACATGCATCTGGTCCATACATGGTTTTAAATTGTCTTTGTTCGTAATCACTACCATACAAACTACAAATAAAATATGAAATAATATTGATCCCATAAGATCGAAAACAATTGATAGCATTTTTTGTATATGCAACGCCATCATAACTACGGGCAACTCCTGATATATCGGTTGGCCCACCATCTGAATAATTAACAAAAATGCATTCATCTCCTTTTGCATCTTTTAAAATATCTTTTTCAATACTTTTAAATGCAATACCTTCAGGTGTACATCCAAATACATCTAGGTATTTAAACATGTTTTTTATTTTATGTATTTTATCAACAGCTGAGTCATATGCATATATCGTTACGGATCTTTCTACTCTAGAATTATTCAAGTAATGTGTCCCTCGCAATGAAATTTGTACTCGTATACCGGTTGTCATTGCAGCTGCCTGAGCAACTGCTATTGCTGAAGTTAGAGCATTAGCAAATTTATCGCCTGACATTGATCCAGATGCGTCAATTGATATATGAATAAAATAATTTTTAAATCTGTCTGTTACAATTCTATGAAATACATTTATATTATTGTATCCTAACTGAGATATTAATCGTTTATCAATTTTGCCGGTCTGAAGTCTTGTTGATTTTAGTGAGCGATCCGAATTTCTAAGTTGAAGTTTTCTACCCAATTGCTTACCTAAAACAATGCCGGCATTCACAGCTTCTTGTTTATTATTAAGTCGAACTGCGCTATATTTATGATCTCGAACATCATTATCATAGTTACGGTGCCCGGTAACATAGTCATCTGAATTTGTTCCAAATAATTCAGGCATTGAAGATATTATTCCGGGAGTCAATTTTTTTATAACAATTGTTTCAACAAAATCTGAGGCGCCGTTAATACTTGTAGAAACCTCACGTGTCTCACATCCTGCTTCCTTAAGGGCATCAACTGTTTTTGCTATCTTTGAAGATAATTTACCTTTTTTTATTGGATAACCATCTAAAAAATCTTGTTGTTTTAATATTGCTTTTTTTAATTTTTCAGTGTCCTGAGAAGAAAGTTGTGGCTCAGAATTGCTTTCATCATTCTCATTGACTTCATCATTTTCATTGTCTTCATCGCTTTCATTTGATTTGTCTTCTGACTCAGCAGTATTATTATTTATGACTTGTTTAAGTATTTTAAATATATCACACGCAACAATTAATGCATCTTGGGTTGAATTTAATCTTTGTATATTTTTAAGATCAATGATATTCCATATCAACCGCAAATGTTTTAATGTATTTAATTTGCGATTAGAATTAGTAAAATTAATAATATGAAACATGTAATCGTCTATTGTTTCTTGATTCTTTGCTCCAGACAACAATGCTTTATCGATAATTTTATCATTAAAGAATTTATCATACATTGATTCATAATACATTCGATAGCCGGGTGCTGTTGTATAAATTTTATAATCAATACGTCTATCTTCAACCCAATTAAGCAAATCTTTAATAATTTTAAATTCGCGTATAGGTAAATCCAAATTTGGATCTAATCCTTGATATCTAATTGATTTAGCAAATAGTGTTTCGCTGATATTGCTAGTTGACTTGCCATTAGCTCCTTTAAACAAAGAAAAATCGGTGTGAGCAATATGCGACCCTTCATGAAGTGCAAGCCCAACGGCAGGATCAAAGTTTTTGCCATCTAATTTGGTTCCAATAGTAACAGTGGTACCATCGGTAAAACTTGAATCATTACTTTGAAATTTTACAGGTATAGTTTTTCCGGTAACAATATTAACAAAATTAGCAATTGCTCGTTGTGCTGCCGCTAATTTTGTAATATCTAACGTATTTGTATTAGTATTAGTCCAATTGGAATCAAAATCTCGGTCCAACCAAAAGCTTGATGCTTGAGTTGGTTTGTATTCTGAAAATCGTTTTGATATGCTCATCTCTTTTTTTTATATATAATATGAAATTGATCAGTAATTTCCAACCAGGATATTAATAAAAACTACAAATTATGCTGGCTTTTGCATTATTGGATCATACGGCTCATCTTCAGCATTAAAAATATCTTTTATTTCCGTTGCCATATGTTTTTGTATAATTTGTTTAACAAATGTCCTTTCCGAATCGGTTCCACCTGATGCATCAAAGAATGGTAATATTGCTACTTCTGCTGCTTCTGATAAAGAAAACCCATCTGCTAACAATTCACATACTCTAACAGTCATTCGGGTTGATACCATAGTGGATAACTTGCCATCTTCTGCTCTCCATTCTTTGCGAGTTGCGTCAGCAATATCTGCTACCGAATGAATTAAATTTGGAGAAACTGATTTAGGAAATCGTTTTGTTAATAAAAGTTCTTCTTGTGATAATGATAAAATATCAACTTCAATTATTTCGAATCGATCTAATAGCGCACGATCCAATACTCGAGTCGATGTATATTCGGTACCAATATTGGCTGTTGCAATAAATGAAACTCCCGGGGCTACCATTATGGTTGGTGAATCAACATCTTCATCTAATCGCAAATAGCGTTGTCCTTCATCTAACACTGACATCAAGATATTCCAGGCTTCTGGATGCGCCCTTGAAAGTTCATCCAACAAAATAACTGCGTTTTTAGTTTTTATGGCCGTTACAAATGCTGACGAATCAAATATTGTTTGCCCATCTTTGAAATGTGTATTTCCAATGAGTGTTGATCTAGGATCTTGTGTTGCTCCTAAATTAAAATAAAAGAAAGGACGATTAGTTGCCTTAGGTAAATCTTTTGCGGCTTGTGTCTTACCGCAACCTGCAGGCCCAACCATCATTATATTTTTGCCTCTTACTGCTGAGCGTACTAGATATTTCCATTTGATATCCGACATTTCTAACGACTCAGGTTTTATTTTATGAGCGTTATTAATAAGATGCAATACAGGATCGATATCTTTTTGTTCCACAATTATTTCTTCTTGTTGAGTTGCTGGTTCAATCAATTCATTTCTATTAATACGTTTTGCTCGGCCGGTGTTTTCATCAAATAATAATGCTTCGTTGTTTGACACTGCATGTTGTATCATGATTGGCCGAAACAAATTTGTAATATCATTGTTTGTGCCTACTTCAATAATTGAAGTTACTCCCGATGTTGTTACTGGTATTCCTATTCTCTTTTTCATATTTCTTATTTTCTATATAATATGAAATAATGAACCAGTATCCAACCTATCTAATAGTTTTTTATGATAATGTTACCAATTTCTGCAGGACCAGTATCTAGCAGAGGTTCTATCCTTTGCAGTATGACATCGATGCCTAGCTCTAAATGAACGCCTACGAGCAGGATTGCTCTTGCGGATTCTCATATTAGGATCGCCGAAGTTGACCTTAACAACGTTGCCTTTTGGGTTTTTAACGTAGACTTTAAATTTCTTTACATCACCTTGCATTGGTTTGCCTAAGTTAACTTTACGTCCTTGATATTCGGCTTCTGATATTACATCAAACTTACCTGCCTTGATGTCTTCCATCATTGCTATTGCACATTCCGTACAAACTGACATTTCTTCCATAACATCCTTTTCTATTTCTTCATTCTTAGATTTTTTACCCCAATTCTTTGCACCTTTTTTGCGACAAGCTGATAATGCTAATGATCCATATGCTGATGGCCATGTGCCACCATCTCGGGTATAACTGGCTTTTACTTTATAATAACAAGCATCTCGTTTTGGTTTCTTTTTCTCGTCAATCATTTCAATTGGAGTATTGTCGTGATCACATTCATGGCAAATGTATAAATCAGCGCCGCCGGTAGATTTCGGCCAACTATGATCACATTTGTCACATTCAATACGATCGTCTACTACTGCTTCGGCTTTAGGAGTACGTTTACCCATACCAACCTTACGCTTTTGTGCTACCAATGAATCTTTTTCTTTTTTATTGAACGAGCTCCATGTTTTTGGCGTATCTGCAGAAACTTTTTTACTTGGACGACATTTCTTTACGCCTTTTGTTTTATCGTTGCCACATGGTCTACCATTCTGATCTACCCATTTTTCTTTAACCCAACGGCGTAAATCTTCATTTAACAAGTCTTGTAATCGAATCATTATAGTTCCTGTCGTATTCCTAGTTTTGGAAGATATGATCTCCAAGTTTTTAATATAAATTCTTTGTCTTGCAATGTAATAGTATTATCAGATAACCAAATATCTAAATATTCATTAACAACATCCTTAAAGGGAGTTTTTGATTTTTTTGCTTTAAAATACAGGCCTTGAATCATTGCTGGTATTTCTTTTGGCAATGTAAAATAGCGGGCAGCAGGCAAGTTACCAGATTCAATCTTGGTTCTCATTGCTTGATCAGAATAAATAAATTTGCTGTTGATCATATTCCAACCACTTTGAGTAGCATGTTCAATTTCGTGACGCAATGTATCTCTTAGTTGCATAGCAATTTTAGATAATATTCTAGGATATGATTCAGGATTAATTTTAAATCGTATTTCTATCAACGGAAGTTCGTTGGCATGTTTTGTTGTTTGGTTGAATATATCTCCTCCGGAACTAAAACTCGGTAAATCTTCAATCCATTGAACTTTGAGTGATAAATAAAATTCTACAGGTATTGTATCATTTTCAATTTCCTCAAAATATATTTTATCTTGTTCGGAATCGTCATTAATATCTGCTAAAGTTTCACCTCGTTTAAAATATATTTTTTCTCCAGCAAATTTTCCATCTGGATCGGTTGTTGCAGCATAACTGTCTTTTATTACTTGTAATAGCTTGTTTGATAATGTAGTTACTAAACTATCATAACGACCTTCAATAATAAGTGATTTCATTGATATCATATTAATAAATATCAATCTAGTAAATTATAGTTCCACCAAGTTTCTTTGTCTTTGTTAAAAGGATTTCCGGTTTGCTGATAATAACAATTGAGACAAAGCATTTGCAAATTATCAATATGATGATTGGTTTCATCTCCGTCAACATGATCTAAAAGCAATGGTACCGTATCATCTGTTATTCGTCGTTCTTCATATCCGCAGCTATCACAACATTCTTTCATAATACCTAAAGCCAATAGCCTGTTACGAATCTTCCATGTTGGATAATTTGGATGATGTCCTTCTAGAATTGTATCTATACTATATGCGCCGGCGGTTGCTTTAACTGTATCTTTAGCAATACCTACCCCGGCTTGATTGGTATGCATATCATAAAGAGTTTTATTTGTCTCTCTATCAATATACAGCTTAGCATATTTTTTATATGTAGTAAATGATACCTTTAAGAAACGTGATGCCTCTGCATTTGACTTTGTATTGGCCATAGCATATCGAATATCAGTTTCAGGTAAATCTAGTGACGATCTACCACGTCCATAAACATACTTATATTGTGGTTCGTCACTCATTTAATATACGCCTAGTTTTCTTAATTCTAATACTGCTTGTTTTGGAAACAATTTCTTGTTAAACATTTCATGAAGTTCTACTGTTAACTTTGAAGTATAATCCATAAATGTTTCTTTGTAGATTCCACTTTGCGTTCTTACATCTGAATACCATGTTGAATATGATGTAAATTTATCATTGAAACGATCTGCATCGGTTCTATTTTCCCAATATTCAATTTGATCTTTCAATGGCCACATATCAACCGAGATATTTGGATCTTTTCGTATTGCAGAAAGGAATGGATTTCCTTCTTGGCGTTTTTGGTTTCTGGATATAAACTTATCCATTAAATTGATTGAACGGTCTTTTGGAGACATTCCTGTGTGTGCTGATTTTTTTCCCATAACTTATTTTTTTATTTTTTCTTGTAATATAACTAGTTTTCTCCAAGCATCTTCTGCTCGGTAAATATATTTTTTAAATTCAATAACATTGAATGATTCGCGGGCCATATCTGCTTTTTTTATATTTCTATGATATGTTGCATGAAGCAACCCAATTTTAATATTTGTTATCCAATTAATCATGTTTTTTATATTTTGTAAGTGTAACTGACAAACCTTGTTCTTTTAATTCATCTCGTACGATTAAACATTCTTCATATGAATCTATAAAAATATCACAACGTAGCGCCGTATGTACAACGTGTGCACATTGCGCTGCTTGTATATAACCATGTTGACATATATCCATTAAGCAATTTACAACATGATCAAATGTATTTTGATCATCATTATGTAATATTACTAGCCAGGTGCCCCTTTTATTTAATAATTGTTTTTTCAACATCTCTAATTATTGCACATTGTTCGTAATATTCATTTTGTTCAGCATACGCTAAACATTGATGAAGAAACTGTTTCTTTTTAAATTTATCCCACGTTTTAGGCCATTCCCACTTATTAGTCGACATATGATTTATAGCTGTGATTAACAACTTATCGATAAAGTTCTCTTCCATAACTTATAATATATAATTTATTTAAATAATCCAAGATCTAGATATGGTCTAAAACATATCGTCCCATGGATTATCTTTAATAGTTTGTTTAGGAGCCGTTGTATTAGATTTCTTATTGGAAGTTGGTTTAGTTAATTGAACATACAGTTTTTGACCAATTTTTATGTTATCCGAAGTTAATCCATTGATTTGTTTTAATTGTTGAACCGTAATTTTATATTTTGTTGCTAGTTCCGATAATGTGTCGCCTGATTTAACTATATGTGTAGCTGATTTATTTATGTTGGTAGCCTGTTTGATTGCAGCTTGTTTCTTTGTATCAGCTAGGTTATCAATTAGTGTACCAAATACATGTCGGCCTATAGTTTTAGTCTGAACATAGTCTGGGTGTTTTGTAAACCCTAATGAGTCTTTATTAGCTGTTTTAGGATTGTAGTAAAATGTTGCACCTAAGGTTATATCTTTAGATGATATACTTCCAGCACGTAATTGTTTTGCTAATGGTAATGCATAAGACCACTGATCCGTACGAACTTGCGCACGTTTTAATACATCACCCCATTTTTCAGAGCCGGTGGTATAATCATTCCACATAGAAAATTGGTATGGTTGTAATACTTGTTTAACCGGGTTAGTTCCCCATCCATTATGATTTTCTTTAGCTCTATTATTAATAACATGTGCTACTGCTAACATTCCATTAGAACCTTCGCCGCCTGCTTCTAATACGAGCGTAGTTGCTAATATTAATTCACTATCGATACGACCAAACTGTTCTATTAATAAATCCTTTAAGCGAATCATTATTTGCCTTTTTGATCACGTATAATCAATTCGCCTAATACTTCCATGCGACCTACTTCACGTTGAAATTCAATTGCTGTCATATCCAATGAAATCTTTTTAAGTGTTTCAGCAAATTCTTTTTTTGCAGAATCAACATCAAATTTACCTGTAGTAGCTTTACGATAATATGCAGCTTTCACTTTAAAGTGATGCCATGTTAATAGCGCCAGTCCACCTTTTTCTTCAGCAGTTGTAGCTATTTTAGCAGCGCCTTTGCCTCGAGTTTCTGCAAATTCCTCAAACTTATCGTTAGTTTGTTTGGATTCAAATAATAAATTGTATAGTTTCATATTAATAAATATTACTTTTTTATTTTATCTTGTTTGAATTCAGTTATATATGAATAGTCAGTTTCAAATCCAGAAATATTTTCAACGCTATATACAGTCATATCAATTTTATAACCTGGATTCTTTTCTATTCGATTATACGTCCAAGCAGTATCCATCCATATGATTCTGTTATTTGGATAAATAAAAAAGTTGCCATTATCCATTTTAAATACATGTCCACATTTGTGTTCAGGTGTTTCTGAAAAATTAGTATCTAATACATTTCTATTTTCATGTGACCAATCTAATGTAAACATATATGTGCCTTGTCGTTTAATTCCCGTAATAGAAAGTAAATCTGCACGTAATCCAAACATTCGTTCGCGAATCTGTACATCAATATATGAAGAAAAACAATCCCAATATACATGTTCTGTAATAGGTAATTTTTCAGCATCCCTTTTCCAGCAAAATGCATTTATAGGTCTTCGAGTCCAATTTACACCATTTTCTAAGAATGCTTCAAATAAAGGAGTTCTCTTTTGTATAGATGCAACTGAATGTACATCAGCTAAAGTATATTCATTATGTCCTTGTTCATGATTAAACAAAAACTCATTTCTTATAAAACAAGTTATAGTAGGAACATTAGAATTTAAATATGCCATTTATTATTTTTTATGTTTTGCAATTTCAACTGCTGCCAATTGAGACAATGCTGCCCTTTTAGTTTTAGCTTGTTGAGATAATCGTTTACCTGTTTTAGTAGTAGCAAAATATCCAGCTTTGGTCTTTTCAATGCGTTCTGGCATCATTTGTTTGAGATGATTTTTAAACCCTGCAGGAACAAACTGAGGTTGTTGCATATTGTAATTATCATCGTCTTCGGCAACTTCATTCATTAAGAATCCAGCAACTTCTTCTACATCGTCTTTTGATGTTGCAATGTGATCAGCTGCCCAATCATGTCCATTGCTTAATATTTGTTGAACAGCCTCTGGATCCATTTGTAACATTGCATCTACATGTTTTTTAATAATTTTTAAATTACCAAAGAACATGTAGTTGCCGTCTTTAGAATTACATGTGCAAGTGCTAGGGCAATTACAATGACTCATGACGTTATTTGTTTTTATTGATAATAGACCAAATAGCACCAGTTAATGTTAAAACACCACCAATACACTCTGTTACAAGAGTTTCGTCAACAAGACCTCTTGCAATAACTATACCACCAATAAACGTTAAAGTATGTCTTACAATACCTAAAAGTTGTTCTTTTGTCAATTTCATTTTTATTCCTTTTTTTATATAAATATATTACTTGTTTGATTCTTTGTTTTTGTACATTGGCCAATTTTTTGTTTTTTCATTGATCCATTGTTGTCTATCATCACAACCACAATCTTCATTTAATAATTGTGCAATTTTTTTTGCAATTTGATCTAATCTTGTTGCGGCTGTTATTTTTTTAATATCGTCGCCTAATCCTTTACTTTGCATATATACTTCCGTTGTTAGCTGTATTTGTTAATTGCATAATCATTGTTTGATATTGTGCAGTGTGTGGAATTTCAAAAACATCTTGTCCTGGAAATTTATAATCATGTTCTGGTTGCATCATTAACATGTGACCGGTGTCATCAATTCCTAATACAGGATGTGGAACATTGCGCATTGTAATTCCACCATATGGTGTTTGTATCATTGTGCATTTACCTGGGTGATTCCATTGACCCATAGGATCAACTACTGCACTAGTTTTTTTAATTATGTTGTCCCAACCTGACTTTTCTAATTTCTTTTTACCGGTGATGTGCATTATTAATTCTTCAGTAATTTCTTTGTGATCATCGGGTTGCATTGACGATGGCAACATGTATTTATCAGCTTTAAGTACTTTTGCTAACATTGCTACTAAAGCTCCGCCCGGGGCTATTGCCATTGTAGTTAAGCCTAGTAGTTTAATAACATCCTTCATTTGATTGCGAACCCATTTCCATTGTTCTGGCGTTAGTTTGTCGCCATTAAGATGTTGAAGAAGCATGGTCATGGCCTGTTTTGTCTCAGATGTCTCTGTCTTTATGGCGCCAACAAACTTTTTTACTTGATCTTTTGCATTGTTAGCCATAGCCGGCACATCAAGTTCATTTACTGCATGTTCTAATGATAGACGCCCTCTTTTTATTTTTTGTTCTAATTGTTTTAAACGTTCTAAATAACCGTGATTACGTAGATGTTTATATGCCATATTCTCAATTGAATATTCGCCTTCTGTATCTAAACCTGTTTGTCGTAAATGACGCAATCTTTGTTTTATGCTAGCAATTTTTTTGTCGGCTTGCGGATCTGTATCTTTTAAAGAATCAATTTCAAATTCATATGGTTCTGTTTTATTTTGAATAGCTGCATCATCAATTGAAATTTGTTCTGCATTTGGTTGATTCAACCATTTGTTGTGCATAAGCGAAAATATTCCTACTGATGAATGAAGTTCTTGATTTGAATCTTGTGCATACAATTCAATATTCATTCCCTGATATTGTAATGGATAATTTACGTTCCATACACTTTTTTTAGCGTGCATGTAATTACTTACAATATGCATATTGTCGCCAACATTCATATAATTAATTACAACATGTAAATCAATGTCGCTCCACCTTGTCCAATTATAATTAGCATTGCTACCAATTAAAATAACATCTAATATATCAACATCAACTTCTAAAAAATCATAGAATGCTTTTGCTATTTTTATAAGACCGATACGAACCTTAGGACGTAATTCATGTCCTAACCAAAGAGATGGATTCAATTCATGTTGTGATTCGTATTCTATTATCATTCTATATCCAATACCTTTTTTAACGCATATATTTCAGCGTCTTCAAATCCTTTATCTACTAGCGTTTGCAATTTTTCTGTAGTTGTTCCTGGTGCTTGTTTAAACTCGGTTTCAATTGAATTTTCTGTAGTAGTATCAACTACCGTTCCGCCTGGTATACTTGTTTCTGCATTTGATGTTGAATCTTCGCCGCCTAATATTGATATAGCTGCGCCACCTACTGCAGTTCCCATTATGGCTTCATGTGCATCTATTAAAAATTTATTGAACACCATAAAGATAGACGGCATAATTACAGCTTGTGGATCATCTTGCGGGTCTAATCCTAACTTCTCTGCTAAATCTTCAATTTCATTTTTTACGATATCTAAATTTTTAGGATTAGATAATCGATATGAATCCAATTTAAATACCTTTGCAAACATTTCTGGATAACCTGCTTTTAAAACCGTACCAGGTCTAAATATGTTAGATGCTTGTGAAAATGCATTCTCAACAAATTTTGCATAATATGGATTATTTGCATCGGCTGACTGTCTTCCAATTGTATTACTAATTTGTTTCCATTTCAGTGGATTAGTTTTTTGTAATGTATTAAACCAGTTATACATTTCTTTGGTTGGCCTAGCATAGATCCATGGCGGAATTCCTAAAGAAGCTAGTTCGCGAGCTGTAAGTTTTTTGTTTGATTTAAACATTGCTGTAGTTAATGTTGAATTAGAGGTAATCTTTTTCATGAATCTAAAATCCATTGCATCTTTAAGATACGTCATTTCGCGTTTGCCAATGCCTAATTTTTTAACCAAATTAACAGCAATACCATAACCACCAAAAGTTACTGCATTTGCGCCAAGTTTAAATGCAAGTTTACCAGCACCAGCTGTTTTGCTAGCAACTTTAGATGCTTTAATTGCAGCTCCTATTTTTGAAAGCATTGATTTCTTAATTGGTATGCTTGTTGTATTACGAATTAATGCTGATAGTTCATCTATTTGTTTCATTACGGCATCCATAGATGTCCCAGGAGCATAGTTTTTTAATGCACCTTTACCTTTAAGTAGCAGTTGCGCAACAACATCGCCTTTCCTAGCAATTGCTCGTAATTGTATTTTATTTAATTTTCCTGATTGAATAGCTAATTTATAAAAATCAACTAATTCGGTTGTATTTCCTTTTGCAGCTTTTTTCCAAATCCTAGCAGCCGTAACCGTGCCTCCTGCAGCATCCATTGTTCCTTTAAGTCCGAGTTTAATGCCTGATCCTATTACTGGAATAATTGCTACCAATGAAAGTGCGCCATCTAAATACTTGCCACGAGCAAAATACATGGTTGCATTGATTGCATCTAAGATATCTCCATATCCAGGAATAAATCCTAACCAATCTAATGCTGTTTGCAGTTTATCAATATCTGATGTTATTTTTTTGCTAGCTGTTTTATATTTTATTACCGGATCGTCTGATGACTTAGGTTTATATTCAGAATGTTTAATTCGCTCTATATTTAGTATATGATTATCAAAATTAACAACAAACTCGCCTTTTGTATTTTTAATTAATTTCCAATTGGCTGTTTTACCGGTATCTTCAATATAACCAGTACCATCACTCATTATTTTAATGTCGCCTAATTTGAAATCAGAATATGCAATAGTATCAATGTTGTCATATACATATGAATTAATGCCATGGGAAGCAAATAACTGTTTAACCGTAGGCCATGTCGACACGGCTTCGTCTAATCGAAATTTTCTGTTATTTAATTCTTCTAGAACAAGTTTGCTAATATATTGTTTGTTCATATTAATTTCTTTTAATATAAATATCAGGATTTCCAAAAGAGTTGCACTAATATAAGTGCAAATGCTAATGCAAGTGAGATTGTAGTCTTAATATTAATACCTTCTGATTTAAATAAGTAAGTCATAGCCGTAAAAATAATGATGCCTGCTGTAAATGACATGAATCTACCGGGCCAAAATTCTCCATCGAATCCTTGTACAACCAGACTAGTTGCCTCCATGAATAACCAGGTAATGGGGACTCCTAAGAGCATTAATGGAAATTTATATTGTCTTGCCCATGGCCATATAATAGGTCCATTTGTTTGTACCCAAACTATTGCTTGTCCAAACATGAACATGAGATATGACATTACAATGTATCGATAATTCATATTATAATATAATGAATTATGTTGTTGTTTCAAAGATTAAAACCGTTTATCGAATACCTTTATGATTGTCGATGCGATCTAGTATCTGATTTAACACGTCGGCTTTAATGAAACCGCACATTGATGCATTTTTTAATGCACTAATTAATTGGAAAATAATAAATGGTATTAGTATTGTTTCACTTAACCACCCAGTGCCTTTAAACCCTTGTTCAACCAATAAGATTACCGTTAAAAACATGCACCAAACAGCTGCTGTTCTAATAACACTTAATGCTTTAAATGTTTTGAATCCTTCACGTTTAGCTCCAGCAATTACACCAAAAAACCCATCTAAAAAAACTACGGCAATTAATGCTAAATATTGTTCTGAATATGTCATTGTTAAATTAAAAAAGTATGTGCAATAAAATGACATGGTTGTTGATATTGATAATATAATTGCTAGTGCTGATGTTTTCATATGATATCCGTTGACTCAATTAATGTATATGTAAAATGATTGCCGTGTATTTTAGCAGCTTTTTTACAAATAGATATAAACTCATTAAAATCTTTTACTCGTTTAAACACTTGACATCCTTCTGACCAATTTTCTACCCAAGTAGAATCAACACCCGCTTTATGTATATTAATGCCAAACATTCCAGTGTTTTGTTTAACTTCATCAAATGTTAAATCTTTATTACCATCTCTCCAAACAGTAACTTCTTGTAGCCTTTGACAAACTGCTTCATATTTTCCTTGATGTAAGGATAATGCATATGCTCCTCTATACTGTCCTGGCACTAATCGTGCAACACCATTTTTATTATGGAATTGTTGAACTCCTTTTTTTCCTGGATCACAAGTTGCTTTCCAGCAATAAAATTGTTCTACTGATTGAGCATCTTTAAAAGATACTGTTAAACAGTCATCAAATACATTGGTTACTTTTTTGTATATGCCGGGTGCATTATTTCTTACACCTACTATATTTACATCGTAAGTTTTGTTTGCAGCATCATCAAACCATTTATATTCCTTAGCTTGTACTGCTGATTTAATTTGTTCTCTGGTATAACACATAATTTATTAGTTCTTTGTTTGAATTTTATTTATTTAATATCTGCGCACTTGGTGCTGTTACTGTTAAACATTTACCTATTGAATTAGATGTTATTGGTCCGTAATGCATAAAACCAACTGGTAGTGATGTAGTTGAAGACGGTTTGTCAAAATTTACATAACCAACAACTCCACCTGTTGTCATTTCCC
>Ga0114974_10002292_pt1 | contig 14732 bp, 12 predicted proteins | sample S_130206_EF_Meta_FD_87318 | JGI IMG/M metagenome (GOLD analysis project Ga0114974, IMG submission 87318) | Freshwater microbial communities from Lake Simoncouche, Canada to study carbon cycling - S_130206_EF_MetaG | ecosystem: Environmental > Aquatic > Freshwater > Lake | place: Lake...
AACCCTGGATGTCGGCACTCCGGAGCAATCTCTGGTCCGTGATGCCGAATGGAAGGGCAGCGAGGAGGAGCAGGCGCGTCTTCTTTACGTCGCCATCACTCGCGCAAAACATCAACTCCATTTGGGTTTTGCGGCAACCAGCGAAACCCAAAGCCATTTAAATGCCTCGGCACGCTCTTGGATCAGCCGCCTTCTGCTTGGCCATCTTTTTAGCGACGAAGAACGCCGCCAAGAGAATTTTGCAGCGAGCCAGAGCAGGCTTCTGATCGAACTCAAAGATCCCGCCTGGCCTCAACACGTCTGGCGCCACGCAACCGCGGGCGTAGTACCGGATCCTTCAAATCCACACGTCCTCTCAGACGGCAATGCCCCTGGCCGCCGCGCCTCTATTCTCGAACAGATCGCACCGCTTGCGCCCCCTAGAGAAAAAAAACGCCTTAAACTGAGCTTCACCACGCTCCATCAACAAGAAAAGGGGGCGGACAACGAAGGTGAGGCGATTCACCTGAACTCCGGAGGCGCAGACGAACCAAACAGTCCCGAACCACTCAGCTCGCCGGACGAACTTTTTCCGGTGAACAATCTGTTTTCTAAAATTGTTGCAGCGCAGCCGATGCTCAAAGGAAAAGGGCTGGGAGTGCTCGTCCATTCGATGCTCGAAAATGCGATGGCACATCCTGCCCTAGCCACAGACATGGAAGCCGCCCTTCTCCAGAGCCTCCCAACGAACATCGACCCGGAAAGCGCTCAAAACCTTCTTGCCGCTCTCTTGTTGGTGCTCAACCATCCCATGCCCTTGCCAGGCGCTGCAGCGGCTTGTTGCCTCAAGGATATTACCCGGAAGAGCTCGGAACTGGAGTTTCTTCTCCCCTTCGAACACGAAGAACTCCCCGCCAAACACCTTCGCGCAGCACTCTCCAGGCCCGATCTTGATCCTGAAACGCCCTGGAACCTCTGGGCAGAGCGGTTTTCGACCCTTAAGGAATTTCCCGTCCAGTTCCTCGAGGGCGTAATCGACCTCGTCTTTCTACACGAAGGAAAATGGTATGTCCTAGACTATAAGACCAACGGAGGCTTTGGTAACGGCACACAGCAAGACCTCGAAAAACTGATGCTCAGGGATGACTACGTTTTGCAGAGTTATCTCTACACCCTTGCCTGGCACCGGCGCCTGCAGGCCAGCCTTGGTGCTGATTATCAATACGAACGTGATTTCGGGGGCATCGCCTATCTCTTCCTTCGTGCGCTGCCCGCAAACCCCACCCCTGGGGACTCTCGGGGTCTTTGGTTGCACAAACCGGAGGCCGAACAGATCTTCAAACTCGAAGGTTTAATTGCCAAACCCCTCGAAATCACAGCCTGAAGAGCGATCAACCCCAGTCACCCGGAAACACTCCCATGTCGATTCCCTCTCCCTCGGCACCTTTCCTTGCCCTAGCCAGAGCCACTCTTGGCAGTGTCTCGTCCTGCGAACCCCTTCCCTGCCAGATCCTGGCCTGTCTACTGGAGGCTCAGGCCCAAGGACTCGGCGCGCTGCCTCTTTCCGATCTTACCCTTAAACAACTGCTTCTCTCGGGCCAGGCGCATTCTTCCGATGCGGCTTCCAACGGCACAACTCCTTTGATGGTTGTCGAAGGAGACCGCGTGATGCTCACGCGCACCCATACACTGCGGCAGTTGATCACCTCTGCCGCCGCCACGCTTCTCTTGAGGGAAACACCTTTGCCGATCGGTCACGAAGCTCTCCTGCTATCAGCTTTTGGCCCCCAAAGCGACGGCCGGGATCAGGGCCAACGCGACGCTGTCCGAGGCCTGCTCAAAAGCCCTTTGGCTATTCTTACCGGCGGCCCTGGCACCGGTAAAACAACCACGGCGGCAACTTTCCTCGCATTGCGCTTCGCAATGGATCCGAGTCTTAACCCGGAGGAAGTCGTCCTTGCCGCACCGACTGGAAAGGCCGCAAAACGGCTTGAACAGGCCATCCGAGAAGCTGCACAAGCCGGGGGCCGTCTTCAAGCCGCAGGTCTGCCCTGTGAGAAGCTCGTTCAACTTGAAGCCAAAACGCTTCACAAACTTCTCGCCTGGACGCCCAAAACACCCGAACAGGGCGGCCCTTTTAAGCATGGTAAAAACGCGCCCCTTTCCGCCCGTATCGTTCTTATTGACGAGGCCTCGATGATTGACCTCTCCCTCTTCCTCCATCTTCTGGAGGCACTTCCCCAGTACGCACAGTTGGTGATCTTGGGGGACGAGGATCAGCTCGAAAGCGTGGAAATCGGTGGCTCACTCGCGGAGCTCATCCGAAGCCATCCACAGGCTGTTTTCCGGCTGTCTCATTGTTATCGCTCCGAATCGCTCGACATTCTTGAACTCGCCCGCGCCTTCAAACCTGGCGTTCCAAAACGTCCCTCCTGGCCGGATCTGCAGACATTGCTACAGCGCCCGACCCTCGCATTTACAAACATTCATCCCTTCGCCCAGAGTTTGCCTTCCGACCTCATCGAACAACTACAAACCGAGTGGCGCCATTTCCGACAGACCACACAATCCATCGCACTCGATAACCCTGATTCTCAACGCCTAGCATTCTCTGCGCTTAATTCCTTTCAAGTGCTTTGCGCCCAAAATGACGGCATTGGCGGTGTCCATTCAATCAACAAACTGGCTGCGGGTTCAGGATCTCTTTTTGCCCATGGCACGCCTGTGATGGTCACCCGCAACGAGCGCCATCTCGACCTCGCCAACGGCGACCTCGGGATCATTGTTCACCATCATCCCTCGGACATCGCTCGCGTTATTTTTCCTCATCGCGGCCCGCTGGCACTTGCCCAAATTCCCGCACACGAGCCCGCCTGGGCTTTCACCATCCACAAAAGCCAGGGCAGCGAGTTTAAGCGGTGCGCGATCTTTCTTCCCTCGGACCCGGACTCGCCATTGCTCAAACACAACCTGTTATATACCGCGATTACTCGGGCAAAGACACACGTCCGGCTCTGCGCCCCTCATTCCGCTTTATCAAGCCTCCTCAAAAACCCGAATTAACGTCTCCCGGGAGCATCACAAACGGCGGAGGTCTTTCCGGCCAACGCAATCGCAGCCGGCTGGGGTGGAGGCAAAAGCGCGCAAATCGCATCCCCGAGGTTGTCTTCAGCTTTCTCACCCGGTTCACACCCGAACTCCGAAGTTAAGGTTAAAGGAGCTCATCACGCGGAGGCGCGGAGACGCGGCGGTTAGAGATAGAACATCCCTTTTTACAGGAATTTGTATTTCTCCGCGTCACCGCGCCTCCGCGTGAATTTCTATTTTCAGGTTCAACCAGCCCTTCCTAACGCGTTCGCCTTTAGCTGGTCGGCAACAGCACGCGTAAAATCTGATTCGCCGGGCCCTGTAGTTGTGCTATTGAATTGAAATGACGGTGGTCGAATCGATATTACGGGATCTCCACGAACTTCCCAACCCCGCGTTGATGTCGCACGCTACGTACACTCATTGAATCCGAAGTCCAAGGAACGTCGGCTTTCGGCCCTGCTTGCGACTGCCGGCTGTATGGCCAGTGATGAGGGCGAAAGTTTCGGGGTGGCCGTGAGAACCGAGGCTGATCGAGATCATGGCCATCTCCAGTAGCGGGTTGCGGCTTGATAGCAGCGTGGTAATTTGACATTTCCGTGGCGGCAAAGAGCTGCTGGGAGCGCTGGGAGCGCTGGGAGATTTTGAGGTTTTTTACCTCCCCTATGTGGCGCTAGCAGAACTTTATGCGGGGGCCTATAGGGCGTTGCGGACTGAGAGAAATCTTCAACAGATCGCTTTGTTCTTGGATGCCGTCGATGTTTTGCTTCCAGACGACCAAACTCCCCTTGTCTACGGACGGATTGCGTCTGAGTTGGCTCAGAAAGAAACGCTCATCCCTCAAAATGATATTTGGATCGCGGCGATGGCCTTGCAGACAGGGCTTCTTCTGGCGACAGAGGATAAGCATTTTAAGATGGTGAGCGGTTTGAGTCTGGTGGGTGGTTGATTTGAGGTCAAAAGCTCCTGATCCAGAGGAAACTACCGCCCGAATAAAGCTAAAGCACCTCTATCCCACGTGATGACCGTTACTGCCTGCTAGGCTTCTCCGCACTCGGAAAGAGGCTGTCCGCAGCCGCAGGTAGCGGCAGCCACCACCTCCACCTCGAAGGTAATCCCCTGCAGGGCGGACTGCTCGTAAACGTGCTGCAGGAAATTAAGCGCCTCCGGCACCGGCGGTTCGACGCATTCCAGCCTGATTTTAAGAGGCTTCCCGACAAACTGTGGGTAAGCCTCCGCCATTTCGCCGTCCAAGGCGAAAGAGAGGTAGGCGTTGAGCTTTTCCTGCAGTTGGAAGAGTTGCTCTCCCACATTGCGCCAGGGACGCTGCTCAACCATGACCAGCAGAACTTCGGGAACACTAGGGTCAAACCCGATAAAATCGATCACGCCTGCATGTTCGAGGCCCTTGGGTGATACGGGCGCGGGATTGGAGTTGGGTTCGCTCATTAGGAAGTGGTAGGTTGTACGATCGCGGACCAGAGGTTCGCACAGTTTTTGAACCAAATGAGAGCCATTATTGTAGAGAAATTTGGGGGGCCTGAGGTCTTAAAGTTCCAACATTTGCCAGACCTTAAACCGGCGCCAGATCAGGTGCTGGTGCGCGTCCACGCGGCCGGAGTCAACCCGGTCGACGGATATATCCGCTCCGGCAACTATTTCCGCCTCCCTTCCCTCCCCTACACCCCGGGCATGGACGGCGCCGGACTGGTGGAGGCGGTGGGAGCCCAGGTCCGAGGATATCGGCGTGGCCAGAGGGTCTACCTTTCCGGAAGCATCACAGGCACTTTTGCAGAACTCTGCCTGTGCCTGCCCACCCAAATTCATCCGCTGCCACCCCAAATGCCTTTCGAAGAGGGCGCCTGTTTGGGCATCCCCTATGCCACGGCAAACTACGCCCTGTTTCACCGCGCCTCTCCCAGACGCGGCCAAACCGTCCTCATCCACGGCGCGACGGGGGGCGTCGGGTTGGCCGCGTTGCAGCTCGCCAAGCGGGCGGGACTGAAAGTGATCGCCACAGGAGGAAGCGAAGCGGGCCTGCTTTTGTTGAAAAGCCAGGGAGCGGACATGGTCTTTGACCACCATCAGCCCGGGTATCATCAGGCGATCCTGGAAAGCACCAAGAACCTGGGGGTGGATGTCATTTTGGAAATGCTGGCAAACGTCAATCTAGGCCGCGACCTCCCTATGGTGGCCCAGGGCGGGTGCGTCGTTGTGGTGGGCTGCCGCGGCCCGGTGCAGATCCAACCCAGAGATCTCATGATGAAGGAGGCAGACATCCGTGGGGCCATGATTCTTCACGCCTCTTCCGGAGTGGTCGCCCGCGTCCATAGCGACATGCTCTCGGGCTTGACCGATGGCAGCATCAAGCCGGTGGTTCGCGCCGTCTTTGAATTGGAGCGGGCCCAAGAGGCGGCTGTGCTTCAATCGCTGCCGGGAGCCTGCGGCAAGGTCGTCATGGTGACGGCCCCTCTCTCCAGTGGAAATTAGCACGCCCCCCGCGCCTCATTGCGCGCAGGACGCTCGTTACGCTCATTGCTCGTACTTCGCGCCCAAAAGCGGCAACCCCTTTCCAGTGATCCCTCATTGGAAGGAGGCTGTCAGCCGGCTTCTGACAAAGTTGCCCCATTCTTCCTCCACCCACGACTTAAGCTCCGCCCTGAAAATTTGCGGGGAAAAGCGCTGCGCATTGCGCCTGAGTTCGGCGGGATCAAAGGCGATCTGGTCGGCCTCCTCCACCGCGTCCCGGATCGCCTCGGCGTTCTGTTCCTGAAAAAGCACGCCAGTGACCCCGGGGATCACCGTCTCGCAAGCTCCCCCTTTTCCGTAGGCGATCACGGGAGTACCGGCTGCCTGCGCCTCAACGGGGACGATTCCAAAGTCCTCTTTCGCCGCGAAAACCACGGCTCGCGCCGAGTGGAGCGCCTCCGCGACCGCCCGCTCCGAAAGCCTGCCTAGAAGCTTCACATTGGGAGGAAGATTCTCCGCGAGACGTTTGCGTTCGGGGCCGTCTCCAATGACGTGAAGCGTTCTCTGTGGCATGGCTCGAAACGCTTCTATCAAGAGGTCCACCCGTTTGTAGGGAACCAGCCTGCCCAGACTCAAGTAAACGCGGCGATCCTTTGCGGGAGGGGCTTCTGTGGACGGGGCAGCCACGCCCACGGGAGGGAAGATCACCCGAGAATCGCGGCGGTAGACCTTCCAGATACGGCGGGAAATAAACACAGAGTTGGAAGCAAAAGCGTCCACCCCGTTGGGAGTGCGGCAGTCCCAAAGCCTGATGTAATGGAGCAAGGCGCGCACCAGAAAACCCTGCAAGCCCTGACTACGGCCGGTCTGACGCAGGTACTGCTCTTGCAAGTCCCATGCATACCGCATGGGAGAGTGGCAGTAACAGAGATGGAGCTGGTCAGGGCCGCTCAGCAGGCCTTTGGCAACCGCGTACGAACTGGAAAGAATGAGGTCGTACCCTGATAAATCAAAAGACTCCACGGCCAGTGGCATCAGGGGGAGGTAGGCCCTGTAGAAACGGCGCACCCCGGGCAGCTTCTGTAAAAAACTGGTTCGAACGACCTTTCCTTGCAAAAAAGCCCTCTCCCCTGTGGGAATGAAGTCTAGCAGGCTGAACAGGTCGGCCTCAGGAAATACGTTTAAAATCTCGCCCAGAACCCGTTCCGCTCCTCCTACTTCCGGAAGCCAGTCGTGAACCAAAGCCACGCGTTTGGGGCGCGTTGCCGCCGCACGAAGCTGCTCCATGGTGTTTGGGTGAATCGTCGCATTCACACGGTGTGGGGGAGGTTTTGAACGGGATGGCGCTCCGGCGCCATGGCACCTCCAGAACGCAACTTCTTGGAAACGTTGACTGCGGGCAGATCGTTTTCGATCCAAGGCCAGGCTCGCCGTGCATAGGGGCCTTCGCTCATCAGAGGCGCCCAGACGGAGGCCACCTCCTGACCCACCCGCTCAGATCGGAAACACCGTTCCGCGCGCTCTCGGGCGGCACGGGCGAAGCGTTCCCTGCCCCCCTTGTCCAGTAGCGCCGTCTCAATACACCGGCTCAAGGCCCGCGAATCGTCCATTGGGAAAAGCATCCCGCAGGCGCCGCCGTCCAGCAACTCGGGCACGCCTCCCCCATTCGATGCCACCACGGGCACGCCCGCAGCCATCGCCTCCAAAACCACATTCGGACACGGGTCGGGCGTGGTACTTGCATGGACAAGAAGATCCCACGACCGGATCCGGGCGGGAACGTCGGACACAAAGCCATGAAAATGAATATGATCAGACAACCCACTGGAGACGGCAAACTGTTTGAGCCGTTCCGCGTACGCTTCCTGGCCAAACAGGGGCCCGCCCAAAAGCTCGAAGCGGATTTGCATGCCACGCTCGATCAGGCTGGCCGCTGCCTCCAGAAAAAGATGCTGGCCTTTCCACGCGCACAAGCGTCCGGCAATGCCAACCGTCCACTTCCGCCCCTGAACGCCGGGCGGGGAAGATGCCATGGGCGGAAAACAAGCGGCGCTGAGACCGTCGTAGACCACATGGGCGCGGTGCGCCTGCGAAGCACCCAAGGCGTCTTTTGCCACGCTGCGGGAGACGGTCACAAGCTCGTCGGGAAGATGCCTTGCCAGGAAACGCATCACGGCAAGGGCAGCAGGGGGCAGGCAGCTCGGGTGCAACGAGTCACGCAAATGCCAAACCAGTGGAACACCCACCATTTTTGCAGCCAGCCCGCCAAGCGCGTGTGCCTTCATGGAGTTCGTATGCACCAACTCCACCGCACGCTCCCTTAAAAAACGGGAAAGCCTGAGCACATACCGTGCAGCCGCCGATGCGCGCCCCCCAAACATCCAAGCCAGAGAACCCAAATTTTCACGGCGAACTTTGCCAAGCCCAGACTCCAAGGGGATGACGTACGTCTCTACAGACTGGCTTCGAAGCAGATCCACCGCCGGTCCCTCCTCTCCGAATACCACCACGGGATGCCAATGTTCTCGATCCAGCGCCGCCACCAACCGCGCCAGGGCAAACTCCGCCCCGCCCGTCTCTGCTGCATGGTTAAAAAAACACACCACTTTCTGCCGCTTCATGAGTCCCACCTTCCTATTGCCAAAGAAAACCGCCCAAGCCCGTTTTGAGATCAATCGCAAAACCGCCCTGCCGCCCGAGTAGGCGGTAACGGGTAAAAACGATCGATTCGATGCCCCCCATGAAAAAATCGGGTATGCCACGGGGGGCCGTGCGACGCACCGTTGAAAGTAATTCATGGGGTAAATCCCGGTTTGGTCTCTTTGAACCCAGTGACGCTTGATCCGACATTTTACGTGTCTCTGGGTAGGGAGGCTGCCTCCAAAATCAAAGCTCCGCACCGGCCCCAGCCCTTTGGTTAAGAGGGGGGCGAGCCCTTTTTCAAAACCGCCGACTGCACGACCGTGGGAAGCTGGAGATAGATTTCACGCATCTGTCCGGCAATGGCCTCCCAGGAATACAAACGGGTCGCCTGAAGCCTGCCTGCCTGCGAAAAAAGGTCGCGAAGCCCCGTCTCCAAACGGAGCCGGTCGAGGGCGGCCAGCATTGCCACGTCATCATTTTCGGGAAAAACAATCCCCGCGTCCCCAATGACCTCCGGGATCGCTCCTGAATTGGATCCCAGCACCGGGATGCCGCAGGCCTGCGCCTCCACAAGAACCCTTCCGAATTGTTCTTTCCAGGAAGCCGTCGTCAAGGAGGGCAGCACCAGCACGTCCAAAGCATTGTAAAACCAGGGCAGCTTTTCGCGGGGGACAGCCCCCGCCCATTTCACAAACGGTTCCCGCCGCATGGGCTCCAGAAGCGGCCCCTCCCCGCACAAATAGAGAACCCGCGGCCCCTTGAGCTTCCGAAAGGCGCGAAGGAGAGACAGGAGCCCCTTTTCCTCCACCAACCGGCCCGCATAACCAACGACAAACCCGTGCAAACCGGCGCCTTGCCTGCAAAGTGCCCTGTCCAGGGGGCGGAACAGCCGTGTGTCCACGCCATTCCCCACCACCCGGGCCGGCCCTGCGTACCCCTTGCCCCGGGTGACGGCCAGCGCCTCCCGGTTGCGGGCCACTACATAAGAGGCACGCCCAAGAGTTTGCATCCGAAACCACTCGAAGGGAGGAGGCAGCCGCTTGGAAATATTCTGCTCAGTTTCCGATATCAACCGGCAGTCAGGCAAAAAACGGGAGCACAGCCGTGAAACTTGAGCGGACAACAAATTCCACGGCTCCTCCCAGAGGTCGACAATATCAGGTTTGAGGGCCAGCAGCCTCTGTTTGAGCTCCGGATACCATTGCAAATACCACTTGGCCGGCCCACACCAAGCATTCTGAACTGGAGTCGTCCGGAACTGGTACCGGGGCGACTTCGGCTCCAAAGCAGCTCTCCAGCGCACCTCCGCCTCCCTGTAGCGCTCAGGACAGAGCACATGGACGGCCAGATCGGAAAACGCAGAGAGCGCAGCAGCCTTGGCCTGACCCTCCGAGGGGACTTGGAACTGGTGTCCGATCAGGAGCACCTTCAAAGGATTACGCGGCAGGGGCGCCCCGTCTTTGTGTGCATCCTTTTCATAACCCGGTTTTTCAAGCGCTGCAGACACCCCGGATCCAGCGCTCTGGGAACCCATCTCCCCCAACCGCTGCCCTCCCCCGCCCTGCCCTCGTGCACCCTCTCTGCCCATACCCATTCTTCGTCCCTCAAGGGCGGAAGGTTTGAAAAACGTTCCCTGACCGCCCCCGCCTTGGGAGGGTAGCAAAAAGGCGGGACTTCTGAGAGTCCCGCCTTAAGCGTGATTTTAAAGCCCTGAAGGGTTATCCCACCTCAGGGTTTGGTTTAATTTGGTTTAATTTACTTTTTCTTGGCCGCCTTCGCCTTGGGAGCTTCTTTAGCAACTTCCTTGGCCACAACTTTTTCCTTGCTGCCCGCATTCTTCTTCATTGCGGCGGAAAGCTTCAGTACGCGTTCGCGCATGATCTTGCCTGGCTTGAATTTCACCGTGGCGCGAGCCGGAATGGTGAAGGAGCTCTCGGGCTTGTTTGGATTGCGGCCGACGCGTGGCTTTGTCAACCGCACTTCAAGCACGCCGAAATTGCGCAGCTCAACGTTCTCCGAACGGGCTAGTGCATCGGTGATAGAGTCCAGCGTAAGCTGAACAACCTGATGCACTTGAGCCTGAGGCAGATGCGTTTCGTTGCTGATTTGAACAACCAAGTCTCGTTTAGTTAATGTCCCCATAAGATGATCGGACTTAACCTTATTCGCCTTTTGCGATCAAGAATTGTGTGCAAGAAGTTGCAGATAAAATTTCAGACGCCGTTTTAAAGTGCGTTTTTGCCACCTTGGTGAGCACTTGCGGCCCGTCCCTTTGAACTAGTTTAATGCCTAATTCCTTCACTTGGGCAGAGCATCCTTTGGGTAAAACCATCCCCAAGGTTTCACTTTCTCTGGCAAGCCAGTCGATACACTTTGCCCGGGCGAGAATGGAGGCGGCGGCGACGGCGGGGTCGCTCTCCGCCTTGGTGCGCTGGTCCAACTGGATCCCGCGCCCTTTCTCCATCAGGGCGCGCTCAATGAGGCTTGGATTGGCGAACTGGTCGCTCAGCGCGCGCGGACAATCGGGTTTGATTTCGAGCAGATTTTCAATCACCCGGGCATGCCCCCAGGCCAGGAGTTTGTTGAGATTCCCAAACTTCTTATAGAGTTCATTATAGCGCTCAGGCCCGATGAGCAAAACGCTTTGCACGACCCCGGGGGTCTGCAGGATCACGCGGGAGAGTTGCCTGATTTTGGCGTCCGTCCCTATTTTTTTACTGTCCTGAATGCCTGCGGCCTGCCACGCCCTGGCGATGACAGGATCGACGTAGGCCCCGGCGATGACGAGCGGGCCAAAAAGGTCTCCCTTGCCGCTTTCATCGACGCCGAAATGCGGCGAAAACGGGTCGGATTGGTCCAATCGGTCCGAAGAACCGGCAGTAACCGCCGGAACGGCATTCCCTGCGGTTCCCAAGGCGGAGCCAGCGAGGGCGGGTGCGCCGAGCAGTTCGGGCTCGAGCGTAAATTCAATAAAATCATCAACCCCCTTTCCTTGGACGACGATTTTCGGGCCCTTTTCGTAAGCCGCAATGGAGAGTTTGTCCCGCTGCGCAAAAAAGTGCATGTAGGGCCGGGGCTGGAACTCAAAGCCTCGGGAGACAAGAATATCCCTCAGTTTTTGGACCTGCTCCAAGCTCAGGGGGCAGGTGTGGATGGTTCTGGGAGGTTGTCCTGCGGGGGGCATATCAAAAGTCATTTGCACCGCCGATCTCGGATCGTTTGCTTTCACAAAAGGAGGCAGTGGTTAGCGATGGGTAGCAAAGGCAACAGCGGCGGCAGCGGAGGGAAGGAGAGGCGACGGGGGCGCAGGCGCCTGAGAAAAACAGGCGTCCCGAAGCGCCCCTTTTTACGACACCCCGTAGAATGAACGGATCGCGGCAACCAACCCGGGAATGTCGTACTGTTTGGCCTCGATGTCCACTGCCAGCCCGAGATCCCGCATCGTTTTTGAGGTGATAGGCCCGATCGAGGCGGTTTTGAGGCCGGGAGGCAGCGGCAGCTTGAGGGCCATGAAGTTTTCGACCGTGGAACTGCTTGTGAAAGTGATCAGATCGGCGCCCTCTGCCTTGAAGCGGGCGATGCCTCCACTGACGTCCTCGGTTTCCGGGACGGTGCGGTAGGCAACGGCCTGGTCGACGATGGCGCCCAGCTTGCCCAATTCGAGGGGTAAAACGTCGCGGGCCTGCTCCGCCCGTGCGAGCAGGATCCTCTGATTTTCAACCGTCCCCACCTTGGCCTTGAACTCCTTGATGATGGCCTCCGCGATGAACTCCGAGGGCTGCAGATCCACGGCGAGATGGAATTCACGCACGCGCTGGGCGGTGGCCGGTCCGATGGCCGCAATCCGCACGCCACCGATCTCACGGGCGTCGGTGTAGAGCTTGAAAAACATGTCAAAGAAGGCATTCACGCCATTTGGGCTCGTGAACACGAGCCAGTCGTAGGTGTGCACGTCCTGGACGAGTTCTGCAAAGCTCCGCAGGTCCTCGGGCGGCTCGATGCGGATGGTGGGGAGTTCATAAACATCCCCTCCGATCTCACGCAGGCCCGCGCTAAGCACGCCCGCCTGCTGGCGCGTGCGAGTGACCACGATGCGCTTGCCCCTGAGGGGGCGTTTTTCAAACCACCCCAGCTTGTCGCGAAGGGTGGCGACCTCGCCGAAAACCGCCACGGCGGGTGCTGTAAAGCCGGTTTCCTGAATGCGCTGTGCAATCGTACTGAGGGTGGCCGAGAGCGTCTGCTGGCGGCCGGTTGTACCCCAGCGCACCAGGGCCACCGGGGTGTCCGCATCCATACCGTGTTTTTGAAGCTCAGCGGTGATCGGCCCCATGCGTTCGACGCCCATGAGCATCACCTTGGTGCCCGGCAGCGCTGCGAGCCTGGCGTAATCCAGGGCCGTATCGGCCTTCAGCGGGTCTTCGTGACCCGTGAAAATAGTCAGAGAGGAGGTGAAATCCCGGTGCGTGACGGGGATTCCCGCATAGGCGGGTGCGGCGATCGCCGAGGTCACGCCGGGCACGATTTCAAACAACAGGCCGGCCTCGGCGAGTGCCTCCGCTTCTTCACCGCCGCGACCGAAAAGAAAAGGATCCCCTCCTTTGAGGCGGAGGACGCGGTTTCCGGCCTTGGTCTTTTCCACCAAAAGCGCATTGATCTCTTCCTGACGCATCGTGTGGTTGCCGGCTTTTTTCCCGGCGTAGATCACTTCAACGCCTTCTTTGGCCCATTTGAGCATCTCCGGATTGCAAAGATAGTCGAAGACGACCACGTCCGCCTGTTCCAGGAGTTCTTTGACGCGCAACGTCACAAGCCCCAGATCACCGGGGCCCGCTCCAGCGAGGTAACAGACGCCCGAAGCGGCGGGTTGGGACGATTTAGAAGAGGAAGTTTTAGTCATCGGAATGAGGGCTTTGGCAAAAAGCGCGCGAAAGCAGGGGGGACGCGAAAAGCAGGGGGGAACGCGGACCCCCAATGCGGGACGCGGCCCCCCAAGGAGGAACGCGAAACCCTGGGGGGAGACGCAAAGGCGCGGAGGTTAGCGGGAAAAACAGACCGGATTCCCCAAGAATCCGACGGCCCTAAATGAGGGACAGGTTTCCCGCGCCTCCGCGCCCGAGAGTGGACGATTTTTAGTGGGCGGCGAGGAAGAGCTGCTCGGCGGCCTCCCAGTTTACGACGTTCCAGAACGCCTTCATATAGTCGGGCCGGCGGTTCTGGTAGTGCAGGTAGTAGGCGTGTTCCCAGACGTCAATTGCAAGAACGGGAGCCCCTTCGATCCCGGCCACAGCCTTGCCCATGAGGGGCGTGTCTTGATTGGCGGTGGAGCCGATTTCAAGTTTGCCATGATTGAGAACCAGCCAGGCCCAGCCCGAACCAAACCGTGTCGCCCCGGCAGTCTGGAATTTTTCCTGAAACGCCTCAAAGCTGCCGAATGTCGCGGTGATGGCTTCCGCAAGTTTCCCCACGGGTTTGCCCGTGGACTGGGGGCTGAGGAGGCTCCAAAAAAGCGTGTGGTTCACGTGTCCGCCGCCGTTGTTGCGCACGGCGGTGCGGATTGCTTCGGGCACAGCGGAAAGATCGTGAATGATTTCAGCCGCGGTTTTTCCAGCCAGCTCCGGAGCGGACTCCAGCGCCTTGTTCAAATTGTCCACATAAGCCTTATGATGCTTGCCATGATGAATTTCCATGGTGCGAGCGTCGATGTGGGGCTCCAGCGCGTTGAAGCCGTACGGAAGTGCAGGGAGTTGGTGCATAGTCTTGCTGTAGAATCTAATTGGGAATCGTGGAGTGCGCCGGCCCCGGGGCTGCGCGCCCCCAAAAGGGGGCCCGGCTCCGGAGCGGTACCGTGCAAATTTGCGTGAGAGCGCAACTCATTGCAAGCACCCCACCAAGGAAGTGAGCGCCCTGGCCTCCGGGGGGGGTTGCCCCTGCGGAATGGGACAACCGCCCAATTTCGGCCCGGCATTTGTTTCGGCACCCGCAAAAAACCAAAAAAACCATGCCTAGTTTTTTGCGGGGCCGGTACATTCCTCCAAAAGATGATTGTTCCAGGCCAAAAACACACCCTCAGCGTTCTCCGAGAAGCTTCACCCGGGCTTTACCTGGACGGGCTGGAACTGGGGGACATTTTACTTCCCGGGAAATACATTCCAAAAGGAACCGTCCCCGGGGACCAGTTGGAAGTTTTCCTCCACCACGACTCTGAAGACAGGCTGGTGGCCACGACTCAAACGCCCCACGCCCTGCTGGGGCAGGTGGCCGGGTTTGAGGTGGTGGGTGTGCGCCCTGGGATCGGAGCGTTTTTGGACTGGGGCCTTGAGAAAGACCTCCTGGTGCCGCTGCGCGAGCAGTCCAGGCATCCGAACGTGGGGGAATGGGTGGTGGCGATGGTGGTTTTGGACGAGGTTTCCGGGCGTTTGATGGGAACGATGCGCCTGCACCGCCACCTGCACAAAACGGAGCCGAAGTATGAGGAGGGCCAGGCCGTGGAGCTCGTCGTCGCTGAGGAAACCGACCTTGGATACAAGGCCGTGATCAATCACACCCACTGGGGC